>MDSW01138724.1_pt1 | contig 66566 bp, 34 predicted proteins | sample 811171 | NCBI WGS metagenome assembly MDSW01 (sample SAMN05326641, study PRJNA326480) | marine metagenome | isolation source: seawater | place: Atlantic Ocean: North West | collected 2012
AGGCGAGGCTTCCTCGAGAATTTCAAGGCCGACAACGGCGGGGACGTCGTCTCAACCATCCACGCTGTCTTCAAGACCTTCTCCGAGTACTGCCTCGACACGGTTCGCGACCGCCCTCTCGAGGTGCGCTCTTTCTCTAGCTAAAGGGGTGCCAAGTTTTTCCCCCCAGGGGTTGCCAACTTTTTCTCCCGTGTCCTCTTGTCTGATCCGCCGCTGACTCAACCACCCCACCCGATCCTCCTCGTCACGCGCGCTCGCAGTCGATCGAGCTCGACATACTCGCCGAGCTCAACCACCTCGCAAGACGCGCATGCCTGACGAACAACGACCGCGAGATTCTCGCGTCGTTCGGGGCGTTCCTCCCTGAACTTCTCGACTTCATCCTCAGCGACCGCGCGCCGTTCCTGGCCCGCCGCGACGTCGCAGAGACGCTCGAGGCGATCATCAAGCCCCGCAACGGAACCGCTACGAGGAACGTCAAGGCATTCGCGAAGATCCTCAGGAGCGACGAGTACGGTGTCGGCGATGACGCGGCGAAGGGGCCGGCCTCCGGCTCGGCATCCTCCCTCGTCGCGTTCTGCCGCGTCTTCGACGGGTGCGGCGATTATCCCACGCAGCGCCACCTCGCGCGCGCGCTTCTCGTCGCGCTCACGCACGGCGGGCTCACCCGCGCCTCCCTCGAGCGACCCTTGTACGGTTCCATGAACATGACGGAGCTGGATGGCCTGGCGACGCGGATAAAGAGCGCAAAGGACGGCGTGAAGGAGGACTCAGCGGAGACGTGGGATCTCCTCTCTGGGTGGGTGTCCGCGTTCAACGCCTCCCGCGGCGGCTCGGCGAGCGCCAAGACGATCATCTCGAGGCGGTTCGTGATCGGGGGTGTCGTGGCTGACGCCTCCCAGCCGTTCGTCGAGTTCGGGCGCCACGGTATCAGCTTCCAGCACAAGTTCCCTGACGACGAGGAGCACGTCTTCGTGACGCTGTCGTACGACAAGAGCGTCAGGCGACTGACCCGACGCGGCGACGTCCTCAGCGTCGGGTTACGGGCCCGGCCGCACGGGTTCGGGGCGGGGGACGCGTGGAGCGGCGAGGACGATCACTGGGCGTCGTTTGAGTTCGGACCGAACGAGTGGGCGCAGGTGGAGGCGCGACTCCACTCGGACGCGAGGCCTTGGGCCCACCTCAAGGCGGACCTCGCGTCGTTTGCGCCGCGGCGCCCCGACTCCAAGTGCTCGCGAGGGGTCTCCGTCTCGGTCAGTCAGATCAGCGACCACCCGAGGCTGCCCCCCGTCCGCACCTCCATCCGCATGGAAGACCCCACGCTCACGTTCAAGACGGATCTCACCTCTCCACGCGACACCGTCGAGGAGCTCCCGTACAACCTCCCCGCTAAGACCCGCGCGTCCCCTCCGGGTGGGCGGCCCTCGGGCACGCCCGGACGCGCCGGGGAGAAGGAGCCCCCCTCGCAGTCGCTCAAAAAGCACCTCGACGTGGACTACCCGCTCTCCGAGGACTCCGGGTCCGAGTCTGAGAAGTCCCCCGAGCCATCTCCGAAGCGGTCGGAAGGGAAGACGGCGGACGAGACTGCGGCGAAAGCGGCGGCGGCGGAGCGCGACTCGGACTCAGATTTCGCCGAGGACGGGGCGGACTCGGAGAGCGACGCGGAGATTGGACTGCCCAAGACGCGGGGGAACGGGCGCGTGACTCGCGCGGCGGCGGCGAAAGCGGCGAAGGCAATCGCGGCGACGGCGAAGAGCAACCCTCCTCCTCCGCCAAAGGCTCAGGCTCAGGCTCAGGCTCCGGCTCCGGCGAAGAAGGCCCCAACGCGAGGCTCCAAGAAGGCGACTGATCGCGGCGCTAAGGAGAAGGCGCGAGCGTCCCCCGAAAAGGAAAAGCCGCCGGAAAAGCCGTCCTCGCGTCCCAACGCCCGCGGTCTCCGCGGGAAAAAAACGAAGGCCGACTCGACCGCCAACGCCGATCGCGCGACACTGGAACCCCCGGCCGCGCCCACAGGTCCATCGGCGTTCGACGTCTTCCTCGCGGACAACGCCCGCGCGAAGGGCGAGACGGTCCCGCCGTCACGCGAGCCGTCCCCCGGGCCTGAACAGTGGTGGTCGCCGAGGGCGCGCGATCTGCCCAAGTCCAGGCCATTCGCGCGGGACAGCGCGACGCCCAAGCGAGCGGTCCGACGGAACAAGAGCCGCACACCCGAGCCCGCGCACGAGCCGGAGCCCGAGCGAGAGCAGACGCCCGACCTCGCGCCCTTGCCTGACTCGGAGCCAGAGCCGGAGCCCGAGCGCGCGACGAAGAAACCGGCCGAGTCCGCCAAGGTCGTCGCACAGCACGAGTGCGACCCAGACGAGCGCGCGCGGAGGACGCGCGGCTCTCGCGCCCCCGCCCCGGCCCCTGCCTCTGATCTCCCCAAACTCGGCGGGAAGAAGAGCGTGCTGAGGCGGCGGAAGACCGCCGCCGCCGAGCCCGAGGAGGAAAAGGAGGAGGCTCCGCCCCCCCCGCCAGACACCGCGTTCAAGACCGCCGCCGTCCCGAGCAAGACGCCCCTCGGGTCACGGATGGTGACCGGTGAGGGGCGCCGGAAACCGTCCGCGGGGTCCTCGCGAAAGCGCGGCGGGAAGCAGGACGACGCCACGCCGCCGCTCATCACGCCCGAGGCGCCCGAGAAGGGGAAGGCGATCGCGAAGAAGGTGGAGGCGCAGGAGGCGAGAGAGGAGGAGGCGGAGGAGGAGGAGGAGGAGGCTCGCGCTCGTAGGAACGAACGCGCCGCCAACTTCCGCGAAGCTGAGCGGTGGACCTTCGCCGACATGCCCGAGCTCCAGGAGAAGTCCGACGGGGCGCGCAGCGCCGGGGAGAGGAAGAAGTGGGAGACGGTCATCGACATCTTGGAGTCGCGCCAGGAGCGCGCGCGCGAGGAGAGGAAAGCGCGCGCCGCCGAGCCGGAGCCGGAGGAGCCCGCGCCAGAGCCGGAGCCGGAGCCGGAGCCGGAGATGCCCGCGCCTCCGAAGCGGAAGCGCGGCGGGTCTTCCGGCTTTGCCACCGCCGACGCGCCCGGACGGACGCAAAAGAGGCAGAGAGCCGCGAACGCACCGGCGGTCTCGGCGCCCGCTCGCCATGATTCGATGCCGCCGCCTCCCCCGCGCGTCAAATCTCGCGGCGGCGCGGCCGACCCCTCTTTCGACTTCCTCGAGGACTTCTCTCGCTCGACGCCGTCCGACGATGTCGACACCGACGAGGAGGAGGATGACGAGGATACCCTCCTCGCCGATCTCGAGGATGGCCCCTCAAAGCGTCGTCGCGCGGCGCCGCGCTCGCACGCGCCCCGCGCCGTTTCGCCTCCGCCGGCGGCCCCGACGGGCGCCGACGGCGAGATGGAGTTCCTCGTCAGCCACCTCGCGAAGATGAAGGAGGAGAAGTCTCGTATCGCCGAGGAGAAGATTTCCGCCGTGGTCAAGAAGCTCCGAGCGGAGACGGCGGCTGCGGCCAAGGCGCTGAACACCGAAGTCGAGCGCGAGCGCGATCAGGTGGAGCGCCACGTCTTCGCCGCGGCGAAGTCGCAGCGCGAGAAGCTCGAGAGGCTCGTGGAGGAGCTCCGCGCGGAGTCCGAGCGCTTCCGCGGGGAGGTGAAGCGCATCGCGCGGGAGTTCGCCGCCGCCGAGGCGGAAATCGAGCGCGGGAAGGAGGAGACGGCGGAAAAGGTCGCCGCCGCGAGGGCGACTCTCGCTCGGCGCGCGAAGGACGTCAAATCCTGCGCGGCAAAGAAGGGCGAGGTGGCCAGCCACAAGATCGCGAAGCTGCGCCGCGACGCGCGCGAGGGGTGCGACCTCGGCTCGATGCTTCGCCGGCTCGCCGATTCCTTCGGACAGTGAGGGGAGAAAAGGGGGACGAGTCATCGAGCGTCGCGCACGACACGTGGAAAGCGAGATGACGCGCACCGACGCGCGCGAGCGACGACGGCGACGGGAGAGCGACGGTGTAACGGCAAAAGAGCGAGACATGATTGTTCACACTTCCCGCCGGCCATTATTTCTTTCGGGAGGAGACGGACGGGCGTTTTCTTCTGTCGCTCGACTCCCCGGTGCGCGCGCGGCGCCTCGTATCCCGACGCCCCGCGAGGCATGAAGATGCACGCGGACGCCGTGCGAATGATAAACCTGCTGGAGTGCCTCTCGGAGGACCATCCGGTGCGGCGTTCTCGCGATCACACGGGCGCTTTCGTCCCGTAAAAACGCTCCTCACCACGATCGGCCCCTCCGACGCGATGCGCAGGAGGTCCCCACGCCCCTCGACGACGAGGTCGTGACGTGGACCGAACCAGAGCTGCGCGCCTTCTTCGCGAGCGGCGGCGCCAAGCGCCCCGAGGCGCGGGACGCGTCTTTACCCGGCGGAACGAGAGCGCTCACGATCGACCCTACGACGGACCCGGCCAACGCTCCAGTTTTCTTTCACGACGACGCGTCGAAAGAGGCGTTTTGCGACGCGGCTAACTACCGCGCCGCCGCCTTCGCGAACGGTATTCCGTTTCGACCCAACGGGCTGTTTCCCCCGAACGACGCGCTCTTACTCGAGCTCGCCTCCGACGCGACCCTCGCGGCGTTTCAGAAGAACGTCATCGGCCCGGGCGCCGCCGGCGAGCCTCGGTTCGAGCCTGTCGGTTCGTGGGCGCACGGCGACGTCGCCGCCGCCAACGGGCTCGACCTTCGGTGCTTCTACCGCACAGAGGCCGACTCGGGCGTGAAATTCGGCAAGCTCATCGCCGCGTTCAGGCTCGGCGACCGCGCGGGGATCGGATACCACAAGTGGACCAACGCGCACGGAGGATCGGTGAGAGCGATCGACGGCGCGAAATCGCGCCGACCGCGCCGACGCCGCAGTCCCCGCCTCCATTCTCTGACCCCCCCTCGCGCCTCCCCGCGACGCAGATCGAGACCGTGCTGGACGAGACCACGGCCGAGCTGATGAAGTGCGCAATCACCGCGGACTGCGCCACGAAGGAGCTCACCGCGAAGATCTCCCAGCCCGTGAGGCTCCACTTGACGTACCGCGTCGAGTGCGAGATTGCGCGCCACTCGTCGGTGCAATCTTGGGTCACGGCTGCAATCTTTGACCCGCGAGACGAAACCGTCGTCGCGTCGTGCGAAGCGCGCATGGCGAACCTCAGCGCCTTCACGCGAATGCGTCAGAAGTGAGAAGAAGGCGAACATGACGTTTGGGAGAGAGGGGGGGATCGATGCGAGACCGCCGTTCGCGGCATCGTCGTCTCCGACGCGGTCGACAGATCGAAAAGTCGACATCACTCTACTCGGGCTCGCTATATTTTCGTCCCTCTCGCTTCGCGAATTCCCTCCTTCCTCCCCCACCCTCTCCTCACACGTCCAGGTAGTTGGCCGCCATCAGGAGCTCCAGCGCGATCTCCGGGGGCAGGGGGAACTGCGGCAGCGCCTCTTTGCTGTTCGTGTGCCGCAGCTTGTAGTAGAAGTACTGACATACCTTCTCCAAGATGGGCCCCGAAATCTCGGGGAACTTGATTTTGTTCGACTCGAGCTCGCTGAACCCGCCGGCGGAGGTCATCAGGTTCTTGATCATGTTCGACACGCACGCCGCCTCGTAGTCGACGACGTACTCGAACCCCTCCGCGCTCACCAGCGTGACGTACTTCCCGCCCATCGTGCACGCCGGGCCGGCACGAGTGGGGAGCGAGACGCGGATCCCGACGGTTTTGGAACCGCGAGTGAGACGCGGGGGCGGACGTCGATCACTTGAGTCTGACGTGCACGATTTTTTTTCCGGCGCGAGCCGGGGTGCGCTGGGCGGAGAAATTTGCGATCCCTACTGTACTACTCGTAGACAACCGGAAACGCCCGACGCGGGATCCTCCCTCGCCTCCGTCACCTCTCTACGTGCCCATCCACCACTCACGACCTATACCCGTCCACTAGAGCAGCGTAAAATGCTGCGTGAGTTGTTTCTTGAGGTCGGCGCTGTCCGCGTGCTCCGGGAACGCCGCGAGCGCCTTCTCCACGCGCTCAAACGCGCTCTGGAAATCCCCCGCGCGAAACGCGCACAACGCGTCGTTGTAAAACGGCTCAAACGCGTGGTCTCCCTCCTGTAACGCCGCGGCGAAGCACGCACGCGCAGCCTCGGGGTTCCCCTTACGCGCCTCTAACACGCCGAGGTTATTATGGCTCTCCGCGTGGTTCGCGTCCACGCTCACGGCGATCTTAAACGCCTGGTACGCGAGGTTGGCGTCCCCCGCCCCCACCGCGACGTGCCCGACGTTGTACCACACGTCCGCCATGTTATCGTCGTCCGCGAGCGCCAACGCGCGCTCGAAACAGCTCAGGCACATGTCATACTGCGAGGCGTAGAAGCAGCACAGACCGACGTTGCACCACAGTTCGGTGCTGTCCACGCCCATGCTCAGGAGCCGGCGGTAAAAGCGCAGCGCGATCTCCGGCTGATCGGTGTAGAAGTGGTGGCTCGCCAGGCACGCCACCGCCTCGACGTTGCTCGCGTCCCACCGCAGCGTCTCTTTGTACAGCTCCACGCCCTCCTGCATCTCGTTCAGGGCGTCGCATATCCGCGCCTGCCCGAGCAAGAACGACGTCTCCCCGGGGTACGCCGCCGCGCCCTGCTCGTACGCCAACACGGCCGCGAACGGCTGGTCGAGGCGGATGTAAATCTTCGCCAGCTGTAAAATCGTCGACACCATGCTGCAATCCTTGAGCGCCGACTTGAACTGCTTCTCCGCGTCGCGAAGCAATCCGAGCTGGTAGTACCCCTTCCCGAGCCGCTCCTTCCACCACCAGTCCCCGAAACCACTCGCGACCGTCGCCAAGCTCGCGAGCTCCACCGCCTTCCGAGGGTTCCGGTCGTGCACCAACGCGTAGTCGCACAGCGCCCTCGCGAGCGCGGGCCTCGCCGCGTACTTGCGCAGATCCAACTTTTCGAGATTGATGAACGGGCCCCCGGGCTCCGCCAGCATGCTCGCCGTGCCGAGCCGGACGAAGCGCCCGGAGCTCGTCACCGGCCGTGTCGTGCCGGGGCGCCCGCCGCGGAACGCGCCCTCGATCCCGCCACCCGCGCCCGTCATCGGGCGCGAGCCCGTCGCGGGGCGAGCGAACCCGGTCGCCGGGCGGCCCGAAGCCGTCACGGGGCGAGTCGCCGCGCTCGGCTGGCCCGCCCGCGCCGCCGTGTTGGGGCGCATCAGAGACGTCCCGGGGCGGGGCATCTGGGCGGTCGCGTTCTCATCGAGTAGCACCTCCGCCACGCCCTGCGGGAACGAAGTGAAAGGCGAACGACACGAGCGGGGGACGCGGTCAACGAGGGCGGTCAAACGGCGACCCGCGACGCGGGGAGGTGCTTTTCGCCCGTTTGAAAACGCCATCGGACGCGCGGGGGACGGAGGGGGTTCCGGGGTCGCGCGCGCACCTCCTCTTCGATCTCGTCGTCGTCGATCCAGTTCTTGAGCGTCAGCGCTCGCGCCTTCAGGTACCACACCGCCTGCGCGCGCGCGGGGGGGGGAGGGGGTGGGAGAGATGAGCGTCGAGAATGAAGGAGGGAAAAACGCCGGAGGGACGGGGCCGGGGCGCGCCGCGCGCGCACCTGGTCGTACGGGTTCTTCTCCAGGATGCCCGTGCAGATGGCGATGCACTCGTCGTACTTGCGCCGGCGAAGATAGCTGTTCGCCAACCACACCGGGTTCAGGCCCTCCCCCTCGTCGTAGTCGTGGTGAGCCCCCATCTCAGGCACGCGCGCCTGCTCAGACTGAAAGAGCGACGACCCGGCGCGACGACGACCCGCCGGTCGAATCTCGCGAATCGAATCGTCCAAGGTGGCCAGTCGGGTGTGACAACAACGAGGTTGACGTCGGGGTCTTCGTTTCGTGCACTGTTCGCCGCGCGGCGCACCCATGCAAAGCCTGCGACAGGCGCTGCGACGCACCGCAGTTCCCGACACGCTCGCGCGCGCGACCGAAGGTGCGCCACGCCTCCGCACCCGCGCCCGCACCTTCTCTTCGCGCCCCCCCCTCGGGTCTCGCGTCGCTCGAAATTTAGGGTTCCCCGCCACCGCCTGACCGCCCGTCGTTCGATCTTCGCAGCGCTCGGGTTCCCGACCACCTCCCACGCCCCCCCCGCGTTTCACGCCGCGTTCGTGCGCCACGCGTCGAAGAAGCAGGGCGGCAGCTCCAGCAACGGGCGCGACAGCAACCCGAAGTACCTGGGCATAAAGAAGTACGGCGGCGAGCACGTGCGCGCCGGGAACATCATCGCGAGGCAGCGCGGGCTCAAGTGGTGGGGCGGCGCGAACGTCGGCGTCGGCAAGGACCACACCCTCTTCGCCCTCATCGAAGGCCGCGTGCACTTCACGGACGCGAAGAACACGCACAAGCCCGGGAAGAAGGTGGCGAACGTCGTCCCGCACGAGGAGTGGCCCGAGGTTCTCGCCGCGGCGCAGCGCAGAAACGCGGCGAGGCGAAGATCCGCGTCGAGCCAACCGGCGGCGCCATGAACGTCGACGCCCTCCGCGGGTCTTTTCAGTCCTTCCTCGAGTCCGTGGGTCTGGCGCAGACGAACGACACGGGCGGGGTGGAGTACTGGCACGAGCCCGAGCGCTGCGGGTGGCTCATGAAGCAGGGCGACGTCATCAAGACGTGGCGTCGTCGTTGGTTCGTGTTGAAACAAGGGAAGCTGTTTTGGTTCTTGGGCCCGGACGTCACCGCCGCGACGCCGACGCGCGGGGTTGTGGACGTGGGGAAGTGCCTCAGCGTGAAGGGCGCGGAGGACGCCATCAACCGCCAGTTCGGGTTCGAGCTCTCCTCGAGGGTCGACACCAAGTACTACGTCGCGGACAGCGCGAAGGAGAAGGAGGAGTGGATCAACGCGCTCGGGAAGGCCGTCGTGCAGCACAGCAGGTCGCTCGTCGAGGACTACGACGCGTACTGACGAACGAGACGCCGCGCCGAAGCCGCGACGGTCGCGTCGCGTAGACTTGTACTCCATCCCGCGAACGACGCGCCCGCGCGTCGCGTCGTTTCTGCGTCTTCGTCTCGTCTATTATTGATCGTTTCGATTCGTTCGTGGTACACGGCGCGCTCGGGCTCTCTCGCCCTCGCCCGACTTTCCTCCCCCTCGCCTACGCTCGGCCCGCTCGTCGTCCGCGGGCGCTCCGCGCGTCGCTCGCCCCCTATCGCTTTTTATTGCGGTCTTGCGCGACGTGCCCGAGCAGCTCCCAGGCTTTCTGCACGACCCACTCCGGGTCGTTCAGCTTCATCTCCACCGCGTTCGCCCTGTTCTTCGCGCTCTTCCGTTCGCTTCCGTCCTCCTCCTCCTCCTCCTCCTCCTCGCCGTGCTCCTCTTCCGGGCTGAGCCTCGGCGGCCCCTGCTCGTCGTACTCCTGCGCGGTCACCTTGACGACGTATTCGAAATCCTCGTCCTGCGCCCTGACGCTCGGAAACGTCTTCTGCAGCGTCTTGATGAGCCACCTCAGGACGCGGTACCGTTTCGGGTACCCGAAGTTTTCGTACGCCGCCTGTTCGATGATCCCCGTGCGTTCCTTCCCGTCCTCCCCGGGCGGGCGCGACGCGACGAGGTGCGGCGGGAGCGACAGCGCCGTCCCCCTCGCGTGCGGGTGGTCGAACGTCTTCCCCTCCAGGAGGTAGCCCGCGCGGATCTCCGCGCACCAGTCCTCCACGTCGAGCAACCGCTCGGCGACGCGCAACACGCCGGGGAGGCCGGTCGGGCCCTCGGCGTCGACGTCGTCCAAAACGGCGTCGGCGACCATCTTGCTCATCGCCTCCCACCGCCAGCACGCGTGCTCGAGCGCCACCATCGCCGCCTCCCCGACGGCGCCGTCCATCGACGCGAGCTCCACGAGCGCGCCGACGAGGTCGGGGTCGGGGAGCATCGCGCGGAGCGCCGGCGGGCACGGGACGCGCCCGCCGTCGAGCGCGAACGGAGACAACCCCGGGGGTGCGTTTTTCGAAACGCGCCGCCCCCCCGGGGCATTCGGCGCGCCGTCGTCGCCGCCGCCGCCGCCGTCCTCGGCTTCGTCGTTCGAGCCCCCCCTCGCGCGCTCCGCCTCCGCCGCGTACTCCGCCTCCGCCGCGATCAACGCGTCCTCGGCGACGAGGTCGCCGACGACCCACGACGCCGTCGTCCGAGGCCCCGCCGCCCCGCCGTCCACGATGATCGCGAGCGCCCTCCGCGCGCCCGAGGCGGCGAACCACCGCCGCGCCTCGCCCAGGTCGCACGTTCGCAGAAGTGCGGAGAGGAGGTTGCTCGCGGCGCGCGTCTCGCGCGCGCCGAGCACCGCGCCCGCCCGCGCGGGCGCGCGGTACGCCGCCGCGCAGTACTCGGCGCACCGCTCCGCGACGTCGTACTGAAGAAGACGGTAGCGGTGCGCCGGGCCAAGCTTGGCGTACTGCTCCAGGACGCGGAAAAAACCCGCGAGGGAAGCGAACGAAGGCGCCTTGGAGCCGCCGGGTTCCTCCGCGCCTCGCGAGCCGAGGCGCGCCAGCGCGTCGTGAAGCCCGCGGACGACGACGCGCAACACGCTCTCGACGAGCAACGCCGCGTCGCGCGGCTGTCGCGCCGCGCCGGCGCCGGGCGGTCCTTCCTCGTCGTCTTCCGCGCGGCGGAACGCGCGCTCGAACGCCTGCTCGGCGGCGTCGCCGCCGCCGTCGCGCGTGACGCACCGCGTCGTCGCGATGCCGACGAGCTCGGCGAAGAGGCGACGCGTCTCCGGTACGGGGGCGTCGGCGAGGCACGCGACGAGGTCGTTGGGGCGGTCGCGGAAGTACTCCAGGAACCACCGCCGCGCCGCCGGAGACGCGTCCAGGACGCTTCCGACGACGCCGCGCCACGCGAGGGCGTCGGCGTCCTCGGCGGAGGGCCCCCGCGCGTCGGCTCTTTCGTCGTCGAGCGAAAACGACGGCGCGGGGAGGACCGACGCGCGAGCGTACACGCGCGTGAGAAACTCGACGGCGACGCGGACGCTCAGAATCGCGCGCTCGTCCGCGTCCGCGCCCCCCGCGAGCGCCTCCCCGTCTCCGCCCGGGTTCGCGCGCGACGCGTCCCGCGAGGATTCGCCGTTCCGGGAAGTGTCCGAACCGGGGAAGTCGCGCGTGTGCGCCTTGAGCGCCTTCCGCCGAGAGCCTTCCGCCCGCCGCCTTCCGCCGTCCCGCGCGGCTTCCACGAGCGCGCGGACGAAATCGAAATACTCGCGGCTGTGCAGGTTGCCGTCGAAGACGCGGCGCAAATTCTCGGACATCACCGCGCGGCGAATCGGACGCGGCACGCGCGTCATCGACCGCGCCGCGTCGTTCGAGCGCGAGCAGACGCCGTCGCCCGGAACGGTCGGGTCCGGATTCTCGCGGACGCGCTCGTAGAAGAGCATGTACGCGCTGTTGGGGCGGTCGAACTCCTTGGCGGAGACGGCGTTCTCCGCGGGCGCGCCGCCGCCGATGACGTCGTCGTCCTCCGCGGCGCCCGAGGCGCGCGCGAGGTTCACCGTGTACTTGCCGCCGAACGTGTCCTGCTCGATGGACGAGACGTCGTAGGGCTCCACGCGCTGATCGTCGAAGACGTGCCATCGGCGCGCGCCGGTGCGCTCGCGGATGTACGAGTAGTAGTGTCCCGCGAACGCCGTCCCGGAGTGCACGACGACGCCGACGAGCGCGTAGCGTCGCGCGGGGAGCGGCTCGGCGTCGCCCCCGTCGCCGCGCCGAGCGTTCGCCTCGCGCTCGAGCGCCTCCACCGTGTACGGGGTCATGTCGAGCTCCATGGGGAACTCGAACCGCGACTTGATCTTCATCCGGAGCATCGTCTGGTAGTCGAACTCGAACCGCTTGAGGTGCACGCACAGCGTGTTCGGGAGCTTCTCGCCGCGGAAACACGCGCGCTTCACCGCGTCGCGCTTACACCCGCACTGCTCGCAGCTCCACTGGTTATCCGCCTCCAAGAGCTCGCCGCTGACGTACGACGACAGAGACTCGACCAGGTCGCGCTTGTTCTGCACCTCCACGCTGACGTGCACGAAATCCTCCTCCCGCTCGGACCGGTGCGGACACGAGCGAGAGATGACCTGGTTCACGAACTTGCCCCCCATCGCGCGCTCCATCGCGCCTTCGATCCGGGGAGCCTTCGCGTCGGCTTCAGCCTCGACGGACGTCGCCCCTTCCTCGCTCTCGTCGCCGTTCTCTTCCTTCGCTCGCCGGGCGACGGCTTTCTTGAACTCGGCGTCCACCTGGTCTTGAAGGCGCCCGAAAAATTCGAGCCCGTCCTGGTGCTCGCGGACGTTTATCGGCTCGCCGTCGTAATCCTTGAACGCGCGCCAGAACCCGCGCGGGACGTAGTGGTCTGCGCGTCCGAAGGCCAGCGACGCGAACATGAGCTGGAACTGGTAAAACACGCTCTCGCGCCGCTCCTTCTCCGTGCTCGCGAGCGGCGGCGCGCGAAGCACGTCGTCGCGAAGCGAAGGCTGCATCCAGAGCTGCTGGAAGATGCTGTTCATGTAGCACGTCGCGCCGGCGTTTTTTAAACCGACGTACCCGCCCGGCTGACGCGGCGCGCCCCCGACCAAAGAAGGCTCGGACGTAGCGCCGAAAAAGTCACCCGCGCCGCGAGAGGACCCGCGGTGGTGCAGATTCGCGAGCGTCTCCGTCACCTCCAGCATGTTCTCCGCGTCGTGCGCGGCGAGGTCGGCGAGGAGCGAAAACGCCGCTCTGCGCGTCGCGGGCGTCCCGCACGCCGCCTGGAGGTGCGCCTCGGAAACCTCCGCGTCGTCGTCCAAAACCGGCCAGCACCGCGCGGAGCCCTCGAGGTCGTCGTCGTCGATCGCGCCGGTTTCGCCGTTGCCGTCGTCGAGCGTCCCGGGCTCGAGCGCGCCCGCGCCCACGGTGGCGTCGGAGGAATCGTCGGAGGGCGGTGGATGTTTCTCCTTCTCCTTCGCCGCGCGGCGGGAGGCTTCGGACGGAGGCGCCCTGCCGGGGGCGGGCCCCGCGGGAGGCATGTTCGCGAGCCGCAGGACGTCCGCGGGCGGGCGAAGCAGCGGAACCGCCTCGGGGAAGAGGCACCGGTACAGCAGCACCTGCACGAGCCCGAGCCCCGCGCCGCGCGACCCGACGGAGCGCCGATCGAGCCTCCGCACGAGACACTCGATGAGCTCGAGCCGACCGCGCAGGTGCGCGTCCGCGCCCGGGTCCGTCGTCGGCGGCGCGGCGCGAAGCGCCTCGATCTCCGACGCGAGAAGCGAGGAGAGCGCGGCTTCGTCCATCGATTGGGAACCGCTCTTCTTTTTCGTCGCCGACCGACTCTTCGGCGCCGCGTCGCCTCCGCGCCGCAATAAGCGGCAGAGCGCGTCGAAGTATTCGCGGCACCGCGTCGGGTTCCGCTCGGCGAACGCGCGTCGGTCGAGCAACGCCGCCGCCAACGCGTCGGCGTCCGACTCAGCCTCCGCGGATTCGCACTCGCCGTTCGCCGAGGAGGGGTCCTGGGAGAGCCCCCTCAGCATCTCGCGCGCGAACGCCCGGCGCAGCCGCGGCGTCGGGGCGGCGATGAGGAGGTCGTCCAGCATCGCCGGGAAGAGCGGCAGGCGGAGGAGGCGGCGCGTGGGCGACGAGGGCGCGCGCGCCTCGGGAGCCTCCGCGCGAAGCGACGCGAAGAGAAGGCGAAGGAACCGCGCCGCGAGCCGCGCGTCCTCGCGCGTCACGAAGGTCGAGTCGTCGTCCGCGTCGTGTTCGAAATCTGCGTCCGTCCCGCATTCGCCGGCGCTCCCGGCGTCGCCCGCGCCGACGGCGTGCGCGGCGGCGGCGAGCGCCGGCGCCGCCTCCGCCGCGAACGCCGCGCCGCCGCCCCCGTCTCCGCCGACCACTCGCGACTCCGGCGAGGCGAGGGCGACCGCCGCCAGCCCGAGCGAGCCCACGGAAGCGTCCGTCGCGTCGTTGTCGTCTTCGTCGTCGTCGAACGCCGCGTCCGCGCCGCCGTCTGACGCCCCGGCGTCCCCCGCGGGCTCGAGGAGAATCCGCAAAAGGCTCAGCGCGGAGGCGCACAACTGCCGGCGCAGCGCCGGGTCGCGCCACGCCGCCTTCGCGGCGGCGGCGACGGGATCTTCTTTTCCGTCTCCGTCCCTCGCGGCGGCGTCACCCGACGCGTCTTGCGCGCACCCGGCCGGGAGCACCGAGAGCATATCCCCGGCGCATCCGATGGCGACGAAGCGCGCCCGCGCGGCGCTGGTCTCCGCGTCCGCCACCGCCGTCTCGGCGACGGGCGCGGTGGAGGCGTCGTGCGTGCCGCGGAGCATCCCGTCGAGCGTCTGCAGCGCGTACACCAGCCTCGCGGGCGAGGCGGCCATCGCCTCGCGCAGGCGCGATCGCGCGAGGTCGTCGCCTCCGTTCGATTCCGCGGAGAGGCACTCGCGGAGATTTTCCTTCACCTCGCGTCGCGTCGGGAGCGCCCTGAGGAGCTCCCTCGCGAGCCGCCTCGCGCGGTCGTCGCCCGTCTCCGCGAGCTCGAAGAGCACGTCGTACGCGCCCGTCTGTTTCGCGAGGAGCGTGCGCGGGTTCCGAGACGCGTCCGAGGCGTCAAACGCGCGCGCGCGGTTTCTCGCCGCGCGGTGGAACAAGCACTGCACGCGGATGGCGTTTCCGACGGCGAGGTGGCGCATCGGGAGGCACTCGCGGAGCGAGTCGTCGTCGCACGAGCCCACGTCGCGCCCGGCGACGATGAGGCGAACGGCGTCCGCCGCCTCGACCGGCGCGTTGAGCTCGCGCGCGACGCCCTTCTTGACGGAACGCACGGTCGCGTTCGCGTGCGTGTGAATGACGAACGCGCCGCGCGCCGCGTCTTCGCGCTGCGCCACGGGGACGATCTCGAGCCGCACGGGGGCGCCCCGGAACGAACTCCCGTGCGGCGTCGCGCGCGCCGAGACGTCGCTTCTCGCGCCCGGCGCCTCCCCTGCCTCTTCCTCCCAGTCCCCGGACGCGTCGATGCGCTCGCACGCCGCGATGGTTCGCTTCGCGAGGATCAAGCACCGCCCCGCGCGCCGACGCGCGAGCGTTTGGGCCGCCTCGCCGCCCTCCCTCGACTCGCGCGCGGCGTCTCGCGCCCGCGCGAGGATCTTCGCGAGGAACGCCTCGCGCCGCGCGCCTCCGTTGGCGCGCGCGCGGTCCCCCGGGCGCGCCTCGACGCTGAGCTGAATGAGCAGGTCGATGGCCTGCCCGGCGACGAGCGGCGCGTCCGAAGCGTCGCCGCGGCGGGCGCGAGCGAAGCCCCCGAACCCGCCGCCGAGGTCCGTCTCCGAGAGGACCTCGTCGCGCGAAGCGGCTTCGCTCGCCTCCGGCGCGTCCGTCGCGACGCGCCACAGCTGCTCCGCGCCTTCGCACTCCGCCTCCCCGGCCGCGAAGAGCGAGCCGAGCGGAACCGATTCCGGAACGAGCGTCCTGGGCTCCGGGGGAGCCTCGCTCGTGACGTCGCGTTCTTCGCCTGAGGGGAGTCCCGCCCAGGGGTCCCTCGCGTCGTCGACGTCCGCGCCGGCGGTCTCGACGACGACGCGGCCGGCGTCCGCCGCCGCCTGCAGAAACAGCGCCTTGAACAGGCGCCACCCGCGGGGGGTCATCTCCGCCGCGGGCTCGCGCACGAGCTTCTCCGTGAGCATCGCGGAGACGCACTCGCGCGGCGCCGCGCTCGGCGACGCGACGAGGAGCTTCGTCATCCACGTCAGGCCGAGGTCGCGGTATGAAGCGCCTCCGCCGCCCGCGCGACCGTCCGCCGCCGCGCCGAGGCCTCCGCCGCCGGCGGCCCGGTCCGAGGCGGACGGCTCGGTGGGCGCGCGCGCCGCTCCCGGCGGGGTTTCCACGAACGCCGACCACAGGCGCCGCGCCGTCTCCGGGGAGACCTCCAGCTCGCCCCGTTTGTGCGCGAAGAGGATCACGTCCATCAGCGCTCCGAGCGTGCGCGCGTACGCCGGCGGGTCTCTCCGGGCGAGGGGGACGTCCTTCGCCCCGGATTTCTTCCTCGCGCGTCCCGAGCTGCCCTTCTCTCTCTCTTTCTCCCTCGCCTCCGCCCACGCCTCCGCCTGGAACCGCTCCGCCGACGCCACGAGCGTCTCCGCGAGACCGTCGCGCTCGTCGAACGCGCGGACAAATTCACGCACGCGATCGGCGCGGCGAGGCGCGCCGCTCGCCGCGAACGGCTCGGCGCACGCGCGTCGCCGCCGCTTCGCGGCGAGGCGCGAGGAGGGCGAGCCCGGAACCTCCTCCGGGGCGATACCCTCCTCCGGGACCGCGGACGGGTCGCCGGCGCCGACGCCGTCGAGCGTCGCGACGGCGCGGAACAGGCGAAGCGACACGGCGAGGTCGGCGTCGCGCTCGCGCACGTTCGCGAGCGCGCGCCTGGCCCAGTCGTCCGGTCGCGCGCACGGGGAGCCCGCGCGCGCGTAGTGCCCCAATACGCGCGCGAACGCCGCCGTCGTCTCGTCGTCGGATCGCTCGTGTCGCCCCGCGTGGAGCATCCGCCACAGGAGCTCGAGGAGGCGCTCCGCCATCACCCCCGCGGCGTCCGTGCGAGCGAGCTTCTGGACCATCTCTAAGATCTTCGCGCAGTCGTTCTTCAGCGCCCCCGCGCGCTCGACGCGCCCGAACAGACCGTCCAGCTGCTCGCCGCTGAAGTGCCAAGCGAGCGTCGCGAGGAGGTCCAGGACGTTGTTCTTCACCTCCTCGAACGTGTCCGGGCGCTGCGACACGTCCCAGAGCAGATCGATGTGCTCGTCGCGCATGGCGCCCTCCTGAGCGAGGTGCCGCAGAACGCTCGTCGCCTGGTCCACGTACTGGCGGTGGTGCAGATACACCGGGCGAAGCACGTGCGCCATGACCCGCTTCTCCTCGAGCCACTCGACGGCGGTTCGAACGGCGCCCTCCACGTCCTCCGCGGAGCATCCGTCGAGGCCCGCTCCCGCGTCGCTTTTTCGGCGCTCCGCCCCGCGACGCGCTTTTTCCCCGCCTTTTCCCCGGCCGCGACCCCGGCGCGTCTGGGCCAGCATCGCGTCGATCTCGCGAAGCGCCACGAGCTGCATGTTGAACGTGCTCACCGCGAGCATCCCCTCGATGACCGTGCGGTTCGCGCTCGAGACTCGGCGCTCCGCCTCGCCGGCGCCGACGCACGCGGCGAGCGCTTTCCGAGCCCTTCTCAACGCACCGCTCGCGTGGACGTAGTTCCGATCGCGCTCGGAGGCGTTCTTGCAACCACCCAAGAAGGGATCGTCCCCGTCCCGCGCCGCGTCCGCCAAGTGCGCGCACGCCCCGCTCAGCGCGGTCTCGAACTGGTCCAGAACGCCCCGCTCGAGTCTGTTCGCGCAGCGCGCCGCCAAGCGCATCGCCGCGTCCAGAACGCGCGGCGACGTCGCCTCCGGCGCGCGAAGCAGCGCGAGCAATGAATCAAACCCGCCGACGTCACCGAAATGGTCCACGAGGAACCGAAGCCACCTGCGAACCTCGCGCTTCTCCCCCCCAGCGCTCTCCCCGCGGCCGCCATACGCCGCGGCGTCGCGCGCGGAGACCGCCTCCGGGGTATCGTCGCCGCCCGGCGCCGCGGTCACGTCGCGCTCGTCGTCGGAATCCGCGGTGATGTCGATGACGCCGTCGTCGCGCGCCGGGTACGCCCCGTACCCGGCGATCGCGTGCACAGCCTCGTACTCCGGATCCGCGAAGCGTTCCGCGACACCGCGCGCGAGTTCGTCGCCGCACTCTCCGCCGGCCGCGTTCGCCCGCCGCGCGAAGGCCGGGAGGGGTTCGCGGAGGTGCTTCTCGTGGAACCGCGAGTCCTCGTCAAAGACCATCGCGAGGGCGCGCACGAGGCTTATCACGTCTTCCTCCGCGTCGTCCACGTTTCGTTTCAGCGCCTCGGGGTCATCGTCCGCGGCGGCGTAGGCGGAGAGGGCGCCGGGGGAGAGCTTCAGGGCGACAAGCTCGGCGAGTTTCGACGCCGCCCTTAATATGTCGTCGTGGATGTGCGCGGCCCAACCGGTCAGGTCCTCGTACGTGATGCACTTTTCGAACGTGTTGGGGACGAGCTCGCGGTACAGCTGGCGGAGCTCTTTCGAACTGTACGGAGAGGCGCGGAATCGAACGAGGGCGCGATGTATACGCGGGGGTCGGCGCGCGGTCAGAGACGGAGGCGGGGTTCGAGTCGTTCGAGAGACCGCGGCGATCCGGAACGACCGACCGGGGAAAAGGAAAAAAATCCGACGAGGCGCCCCGCCTCTCTCGCGCGCTCGGGAACGCGCGCGACGATCGCGCGCGCGGGTCGCGGGTGGGGGGGAAGGTCGCGGCGGGGATGCGGCGGCGGGCGCGCACCTGCGCTCCGCGGCGATGTCGCCGGTGCTCGTGATTTCTATGGCCGCCGTCAGGCATTCCGCGAGGGAGGCTGGATACACCGTCCAGCTCGCGTGGCGGTTCAGCCCCTCCGCGACGCGCGCGAAGGCATCCACGGGGAACTCGACGCCCCCGATGGTCGCGTCGAGGGCGTCGCTCGCGTCGTCCCCGGCGCCGGAGGCGACGGGGGCGTACTCCTCCGCGCCCGCCTCGGCATCGCTCGAGCCGCTCGCGAACTCGCCCAGCTCGTCCACGGGACCCATCGACGGGTTCGATTCGTTCGAGACGTCCTCCTCCTCCATCGCGCGAGGCTGGCACACCGTCTAAAAGCTAAAGGGTGCCCTCGCCTGCAGATCTGAGCGACCGCGACCGAGCAGATCGCCGCGCCACCCCGCGCGGGAACCGCGCCTCGAACCCGACGCCTCCCGCGCGCGATTCGCGTCCACGCGCCGGGTCGCCTCCCGCCGCCCCGCCCCCGAAACGCGCCCGGTGCCTCCTCTGGACCCCCTCGCGCGCCTCGGCAATGTTCCCAGGAGCTTTTCCCGGATGGGCACACGGGAGCACTCTGGGGGCGCTGAGCGGGGCGGAAGGCGATCCGTCGTCGTGGCCGTCGACGCTCGACGATCGGTCGCGGTCGGGGCGATTTCGATTTTTCCGAGGGACCGGACCCCCGCGCTTCGCGTCGCGCACTTCCCGGGGCGCGCGGGCGTCGCGCGGAGGCTCCTCGGGCGCGCGCGATGAGCGAGAGCAGCGAGAGCGACGCGTCCCCCCCGCCGCCTCCGCGGCGACGCGGCGCTCGCGCGAGGGACGTGCCGTTCTCGGAGATGACCATCGTGGAGAAACAGGTGGCGATGATGATGCGTCAGCGCGACGAGGAGGACGCCGAGCGACACCGCCTCAGCCAGCGCGCGGAGGCGCTGCGCAAGGACGGCGAGGCCGCGCTGATCGCGCTCGGCGACCTCGACGAGGACAGCGACAGCGAGGCCGAGGACGACGACGTCGCGGGCGCGATGGGCCGCGCCCGGCGCGACGCGCGCAGACTCGGCACGCTCGTTCGAATCACGGCACCCGGTTCGAATCCCGCCCCCCCAGCGGGCGCCGGTCCCCCCGCGCCGGTCGACGTCATCGTCCGCGCGATGACCCCCGCGGAGCTCGGCATGGCGTACGCGTGGATGCGGCGCGACCAGCGTCGGTACGAGGGCGCGACGAAGTTCTGGGACAACGCGTCCGCGGGCATCCAATCCGCGTTCGAGGAGCCCGACCCCCCGGGCCACCCGACGCTCCTGGACGCCCCCGGCGTCGCGCCTCTGCCGCGCGTCGTCGGCGCGTTCCACCCCGCCCTCGGCCCCGCGCCCGTCGCCTTCGCCCTCCTCAAGGACGACGGCCTCACCGTCGACGCCATGGGGGTCCGCCAGGGCCTCCGCCGTCTCGGCATCGGCGCCGCCGTCGCGCGTCGGTTCGTCGACCGCGCCAGAGCCGCGGCGGTAACCCGCGCGGGACCGCCGACGTACGACGTCGACGCCGTGCCCGCCGCGGTGGCGTTCTGGACCGCGCTCGGGTTCGAGCGCGCGAAGACGGGGGCGGACTCGCCGACGACGAAGGTGATGCGGCGCCTGTGCGGGGACGTGGCGATGACGCTCGAGCTCGTGGCCGATCCGCCGGAGCCGGAGGGGGGGGAGTGGTGGGCGCCGAAGAGCGCGCGCGGAGGCGGCGGCGAAAAAGACGCGGCCCGACGCATGGGGTGGAGCAGCGACGACGACTGACGGCGACCGAAACGGTCTCAAGGACGAGCGGAACAGTTTGGAACAGTGCCATGAGTGGGAGTATTCTATCACGGGGTGCCGGTATAGGTAGTGTATCGTATCGTGCTATCGGATATCGTAGGATGTCACGCGGGGAAGCGTCGAAGAGAGCCGGTTCGGTCGTCATCGCCCTCGGCGCGTTCTCGTGAGCGCGAGGGGCGCCGTCGGCCGCGACGCGGCGTCCGCGTCCGCCGCCGCCGCCGCCGCCGCCGCCGCCGCCGCGCGCTCGCTCTCGGCGCCGTCGAACGTGGGTCCAGCTCTCGTCCGCGTCAGCGGCGGACAACAACGAGGGGAGGGTCCCGGCGCGTCGGAGCGAGTCCGCGTCGGCGCCGGAGCCGGCGCCGAGCCTCGCGTCCGCGTGAGCGGTGTCGGCGCGTCACCCGAGGACACTCGTCGAACTGTTCGCCCGTCGTCACGAAGCCCACCCGAGCCCACTCCACTCGAGGCTCGCGTCCGCGTGAGCGGCGTCGGAGCCGCCTCCCGCGTCCGGTTCGGCGCCGGGGCGCGGTCCGTCGTTGCCGACGGCGCCTCCGCGGGAGAGGAGCGTTTCTCGTCGGGCGTCGCCCCCGCCCCGCCCCGCCGCGTCCTCGTGAGCGCCGGGGCGGAGGCGAAGGCGGAAGACGTCGACGCGAGAGGAGCGTTTCTCGTCGGGCGTTTCGCGTCTTCGACGGACGCCTCGCTCGGCCTCGCCGGATGGTTCCGCGTCCTCGTCAGCGTCGCGGTCGTCCCTTTCGCGCCCGTCTCGGTCGTCGCGCGCGAGAGCGAGACCGCGCCGGCGTCCGTCCCCGCGGGCGGCGGCGGCGTCGGCCTCGATCGCGTTCGCGTCAGGCCGCTCGCCGCCGCCCTCGCGGGCGAAACCGCCGCCTCGCGCTCGCCTTCTCCGTCGATCTCGACCGCCGATAGGCGTCGGATGATCGCCTTCGGCGCCGCCGGCGAGACGGGCGAGGCGAACGGACCGTCGGCGGATCCAGAGGCGCTTTCGATTCGCGGCGACGTTTTCGGCGCCGCGCCCGTTCTGGCGGGCGTTCTCGCGGCGCGGAGCTCCGCCTCCGCCTCGGCCGTCGCCGCCCTCGTGCGTTCTAGCTCCGCGACCATCTCTCTCCTCGCGCGTTCCGCCTCGGCCCTGGCCTTTTCCGCGTCCGCCTTGGCGCGCTCGGCTTCGGACCTCGCGCGCTCGGCGGCCGCCTCCGCCTTCGTCGCCGACGCCGACGCCGCCTCGAGGGCTCGAACCCTCGCCGACGCGGATTCGGCGTCCGCGACGGCTTTTGCCGCCGCCGCCTTCGCCGCGCGCGCCTCCGCCTCCGCCCTGATCGTCGCGCTCTTCGCCTCCGCCTCCGCCTTCATCCGCGCGGCGCGGGCGTCGAGCTCAGCTCGCGCCTTCGCCGCCTCGGCGTCGCGCTCGGCGCGGTCCCTCGCCGCCTTCGCCTCCGCCGCCGCCGCCGCCACCGTGGACTCCGCCTCGCGTATCGCCGCGCGCGCCTCCGCCTCCGCGAGGACTCTCACCGCGTCCGCGTCGGCCTCCGCGCGCGCGCGATACGCCTTACCCTCGGCCTGGTACCTCGCTTTCAGCGACGACGCGTCCGACTCGGCCCGAGCTTTCAGCGCCTCCACCTCCTCCCGAGCCTTCGCCGCCTTCGCCGCGGATTCCGCCCGAGCCTTCTCGACCTGGCCTTCCATCATCTCGCGCAACGCCGCGTTCTCGGCCTTCGCCGCCGTCAGAGATGCTCGCACAGCCTCGAGCTCCGCGCGGGCGGCGTCGTCCCTGGGAGTGGGCGTCGCGGGCGACGGCGCCACGGGCGCGCGCGCGGAATAGTCCTTCGACGCTTCGACGCTCGTCTTCCCCGCGCGTTTCCTCGCCACCATCTCCCTCGCGCGTTCGGTCGCGGCGACGCCTCCTCCGATCGCGGGTGCCGGTGTCGTCGGCTCGACCGACCGTTCGGCGTCGAACGCGTCGGCCGCGAGGTGTTTCCGCGTCTCGCGTTGCGGCGGCGCGGCCTTTTGAATGGGCTCCGCGACGAGCGCGTCGGACGCCCTTGTCCCCCCCCCCGTCGCGTCGAGCGCCCCCTCGAGGCGCCGCTGCACCTCTCGGAGCGCCTCCACGCTCGCATCCAGCTGCCACTCGCGCGTTTCGAGCGCCTCCTGCAGCTCGGCGATCTTACTCGCCGACCTCGCGTGCGCCTCCTCGAGGAAGTCCACGATTTCCCCCCTCGCGCGCCTCGTCGCCTCCGCCCCTCGCTCCGCGTGCTCCCGCGCCGCCCCCGCCGTCGCCTCCACGAGCTCGCGCCCCCGCCGGTTCGCCTCCTCGCGGTGCTCGTCGAGAATCGCCTCGACCTGGAGGCGCGCGCGCGCGTGCTCGGCCTCGAGCTCGTGCGCGGGGAACCGCGGCGTCGGCGACGCCGCGACGCTGAAATCCGGCGGAGGCGGCGTCGCGGCGTCGCCGAGTGGTGATCCGCCGCGCGCGCTCGTCTCGCCGCCGAACCGGCGAACCCCTGGCGTGCCCCACTCGCTCGACCGGTCGCTGTACCGCCCCGGGGTGTGACCCCCCCACGCCCGCCACGGTTTGCCGCCCCACCCTTCGTCGCGGGGCGTGCGCGGGGTCCGGTCCCGTTCTCGCGGGGGTTCACCCGCGCGTCGCGACGACGACGCGGCTTCCGGCGGATCGTCCGCCCCTCGGCGAGGCCTACGCGTCGACGCGGCTTCCTCCGCGGCGGCGTCCTCGCGCCACGATCGCTCACGCGCGTCCCATCCCGCGCCGCCGTCGTCACGCCACGCGACGCGGCGCGCGGTCGTCGGCGGGGAGTCGTATCTGTCGTCCGCATCGCGGGTGGGGTAGAGGTGGCGCGCGCGGGAGGCGGACTCGTCCGCGTCCGCGACCGCGCGCCACGGACGCAGACCGTGCCGTCCCTCGCGCCGGCGGCTTCGCACGCCGGGCGGGGTGTCCTCCTCACTGTCCGGCGAGCCGAGGAGGAGGGCGTGGCGGATCTGCGTCGCGCGCACCTTCGCGATCGCCATCTCCGCGCCGTGGTGGCGAATGACCACGGGGATCTCCTCCTCGTCCGAGTCGAACGCCCAGGCGCACATGATGACGACCACCGCGCGGCTCTGTTCCCCCCTCCCCCGCGATGGGACCCGCCCGGCCTGCCCGCCCGCCGGGATCGGGCGCGCGCCGCTCGCGAGCCCTCGCGCCGCCCCGCGTGAAACGCCGCGCGCGTGCGCTCGCGCCCGGAAGAGGCTCGCGCACGCCTCCCGCGCGGGTCCGCTGTGGCGCGCGCCTCGCGCCGCGTCGGCGTGCCCGGAGAGTCGTGCCCGGAGAGACGAAGTGTCAACTCCTAGAAACGGCCGACGCGAATGCGGCATCGGACACGGGATCTCACGCTCGAGAATCTAGTCTGAACTTTATGAACGATCGAATGCATCCGCAGTCTTCAAATTCGTGTCACAGAAACGGAGAAAGAGTCGTTGGTCCGAGCGTTTGAAATCCGACGCCGCACTATCCCTTGCGCGGACGACGCGCGAAAGCCCCCCACTCGCCGAGCGCGATGTCGGGCCGAAGCATGCGCCAGAGGGCGCCCGTGTCCTATAAGGCCACCGATATGAACCAGGCCAAGACGCCGTCGTGGCTGGTGCGTGTGGCGTCGGTTTTCCCCCATCTCGGATGCCCCGACCCGCCCTGCAGGCAAATTCGAAATTTTTCCAACCGCCTCGACGCGCGGCCACTGACCTCCCCACGTCCCTCACCGCGCCTCTCGATGCGCAGGCCAAGACGAGCGTCAGCGCCCCGGCGCCGGCGCGCGAGCGGAAGGCGAAGCAGAAGGCCGCCCCCGTTCCCGCGGAGAAGCTCGCGGAGAAGCTCAAGCCCGTGGCTGACGCGCAGCAGGATGACGCGCCCTCGGCGTCGACCGCGCCTTCGTCCAAGGCGGACGCCGCCGACGCGGCGGCCCCGAAGCGCAGGGGCCGCCCGCCGGGATCGAAGAACGCATCCGGGGCGGGAAAGGAGAACGCCAAGGTGGCGTCGAAGGAGGCGAAGAAGGCGGCCGCGGCGAAGGCGGCGAAGGCGGCTTCCAAGAAGCCCGCCTCCGGGAAGGGCTCGCGCAAGGCGACGGCGATGGGGCAAGCCGCCGCCGTCGCCGCGGGCGCCCTCAAGCGCACCGCAGCGCAGTTCGCCGTGGACGAGGACCCCTCTTCGCACGGATCCGTGCACAAGCACGCGGGAGGGCGCCCCGCCAAGCGCCAGGCGAAGGCTGTGCTTTACTCGCGATTCGACGCGGCGGCGACGCCCGATTCGCCCGACGTCCTCGCCAACGTCGGCCGCGTCGCCGACAGATGGCCCGAGGACAGCCCGAGCCCCCTCCTCGCGTTACCCGCGGCCGCCGCGGCGCGGAAACCCGGCCGACCGGCGAAGTCGAACCTGGGCGCGTCTGCGGGTGGTCGGTACGGCGCTATGGCGGCGGCGGCGGTGGCGGCAGCGGATGCTGCGAAAAACGCCGTGGGAGCGCGAGGGGAGAAGCTCCCGGCGGGGCGCGCGGAGGGGGCGTGGTCGAGCGCGTACCGCACCCTGCAGGCGGCGCACATCAAGCTCCAGACCAAGTACGAGAAGCTTAAGGAGACGAAGCTTCAGGGTCTGATCGACGAGGCGGATTCGTACCGGCTGGAGCTGGCGGACCACGGGCAGAAGGCGGAGGAGCTCATCAACCACTTCCGCGGGGAGGCGACGCGGCAGAGGGAAGCCGCTGCGGGGGCGGAGGACGCGGGTGCGCGCGTGTACGAGCTCGAGCGCGAGAACTCCGAGCTGAAGGAGTCCGTGTTGGCGTACCAGGGGAAGATCCTGCGCGTCGAGCAGGAGGCGGCGGCGACGACGCAGCGTCTGGTGGAAGAGGCGCGGGCGAGCGGCAGCGGGCGGTGGGGAAGCGAGGAGCTCGAAGCCTTCACCGGTTTGCGCTGGGAGAAACAAACCACGGGCGTGCACCGCTTCACGCACGTCCTCACCGGGTTCACGTTCCAGCTCTCCGCGTCCGACGTGGTCGAGGACGCCGACGAAGAGGCGAACGAGCGCAGGCGCAGGGAGAGCGACGTGATGCGAGGCGCGGCGGCGCCCGCGGAGGAGGTGGCGTTCACGCCGCTGGCGTTCGGCGCCGCCGACGGATACCTCCCGGGCTATCTCAGCGAGGCGATCGAGTTCGAGCGCGGCGAGATGCCCGAGTTCATCGGGCGCATGCTCGGGGTCCTCAATCAGGTGGCCGCGGAGCACGTCGCGCCGCGAGCGTAGGGACGAGACGGCGAGGAAGGACGCGGCGCGGCGACGAAGAGATGCGCACCTCCGGCGGCTAGTAGAAAACGATGATGTCACATACATTAACACGAACGGACCGACGACTACGCGTCCACGCTCTCTCCGCCGCCCGCGCTCGCGTGTCCCTCGCGTTCCTCATCCACCTCCCCGAGTTTGTTTCGGAACGGCGACGGCGGCGCCGGGAGCTTGAATCCCCCCCACCCGCCCGGGTTGAGCTCGTCCGCGAGGTCCGCCTCCGTCGGCGGCTCGTCCGACTTCCGGATCCGCACGAGGTCCATCTCGAGCAACAGCGGCTCCTCCCTGTGGTTCTCCAGGCGCCGTCCCGCGCCGAACGTCGCCGGTCTCGGATTGACCGTGCCGTCGACCCATCCGTACTGCGGCGGGACGAGGACGCGCCTTCGCCCGCCTTCGCGCATGCCGAGCGCGACGGGCGCGGCGGCGCGCGGCAGCGATCCGGGCTCGCCGAGGACAAACTTGTACGTGGACCCGACGTCGTCCTGGCCCTCGTTGCCGTACCCGCGGCTCCAGAGGAAGATGGGCGTGCCGCCGGAGGAGTACTTGAAGTACGCGCCGGGGGCGAGGCGGTACACCGTGTACAGGATGAACAGCGTGTCCCCCTTGGCGGCGACCTTGCCGTCGGGCCTTCCCTCGTCCAGCTCGCGGTACTGGATGCCGCTGGGAAGCGTCACGAGCACGCCGGGGTTCGCCTCCGCCTCCATCTCCTCGCGCCGGCGCTCCGCCTCCTCGCGGGCCTTCATGATCTCCGCGTACGAGCGCTGCTTCGGGTTGTTCGAGGGAGGGGGCGCGACGCTCAGGCCGTACGCCGAGGCTATCCCCGCGCCGGGTCCAGCGACCCATCCGAGGACCGCGGCGCCGCCGAGCGCCTCGCGTCGGCCGGGGACGCGCGGAGCGCCCGCCCGCGGTGGCGGCGCCGGAGATCGCGGGCGAGGCTCCGCCTCGCGTCGCGTCGAGGGGCGAGACGCGCGCCCCACCGCGGGCGCGCGGGCCTGAAGGAAGGACGACATCGCCGAGTGAAGTGCAGTGCCAAGTCAGCAGGAGGCCCACTGGTGAGCCGACGGCCGCGCCCGGAACCGCCGTGAGGGATTCGTCGTGGACGACCAAGTGATGATCGCAGACTGTTTGCCCATACGAATCGGCGCCGCGGTGGTTTCGCGACCGCGTCAAGAAAAAGAGCCCCCCCCGCGGCGCGTCCTCATTCGTCTCTCGCGCGGCTTCACCGCGTGGACGAGCGCGTTCGCACCGCGCTCACGTCTGCGCCGTCGATCGTCCCGCGCGGCGGACGCCTTCCCCGACCTTCGAAGGCGGCGCGAATTCGTCGCGCCGAACGGAGACTCCGGCGTCGGTCGGATCTGGAAAATTATAGCCGCCTGCTCTCGAGAAGATGAGCTTCGCGGACGCGTATGGGGGGGGCGGCTCCGGCGCTGGCCCTAGCGGCGGCGGCGGCGGCAGGACCGAGCTAGATGAGCTCTCGGCGGAGAGCAAGAAGGTGGGCGGTGCCATCTTCCAGATGCAGACGCAGGTGTCTTCGTTCAAGCGCATGGTGGACGCGCTGGGGACGTCGAAAGACACGCGCGAGCTCCGCGCGAAGCTCAACAAGCAGCGCGAGCTCATCGGGGGGATGGCGAAGGAGGCGAGCCTGGCGGTGAAGCGCATGGCGCAGACGGTCCACGACGCGGAGTCGTCCGGGGACGCGCGGCGCGCCAAGCACGTCGCGCAGCACCAGAAGCTCGTCAAGGATTTCCACGCCGTCCTGAAGGAGTTTCAGAAGGCGCAGCGCACGTGCGCCGAGCGCGAGTCCACGTTTTTGCCGCAGAAGGAGGCGTCCCGCTCGGGCTACGGCGCGAGCGACGACGAGATGCGCCCGCCCGGCTCCGGCGGCGGCTCCGGCGGCGGGTTCGGGAAGTCCGAGGAGAAGCAGGCGCTTCTCATGGACTCTCGCCGGCAGGAGCTTGTTCGGAACGAGGGCGAGATGGAGTTCAACAACGCGCTCATCGAGGAGAGGGAGCAGGGCATCCTAGAGATTCAGCAGCAGATCGGGGAGGTGAACGAAATCTTCCAGGACCTCGCCGTGCTCGTGAACGAGCAGGGACAGATGATCGACGACATCGAGGCCAACATCGTGAGCACGGCGGTGCGCACGAAGGACGCGCAGAGGGAACTCACCAAGGCGGACAAGTCGCAAAAGGCGGCGAGAAACAAAATGATCTGCCTCGCCATAGCCATCGCCGTCGTCCTCATCGTCCTCATCCTGTTCCTCCTCAACTGAGAAGTGCGGGGCGGCTGCGAGTCTCTGGGGAAACGGTCCGCGGCGTTGTATATGGCGAACGACTGAGAGGTTATGACTCACATGTTTCGCGTTTCCGGTTCGCCAACACGCGAGGGACTTTCTCACATCGCGTTCGCCGCGTCGTCGCCCGCCCCTTTTCCCGTCAGTTAGCGGCGGCGCGCTGCGCCTCTTCTAAGGTCTCGAACCCCTTCGGTATCCTCGGGAGCTTGTCCACGGCGTCGTTGAACTCGTCGATCATGCGCTTGATCAGCGCGAGCTTCGACTGGCTCAGCTTCCTCGGCTGGAAGAAGGTCTGCAGCTGCAGCCCCGCGTTCGGGTCCCACGCCGGCGGGTCCGGAAGCCGCGTCAGCGGGTACGGCCCCTTCTGGTACTGCCCCCCGCCGTACGCGCGCTTATCGAACGCCCACAGCTTCTCGTCGCGCGCGTCGTAAATCTCCGGCCCCCACGTGTAATGCAAGAGAAACGCGTTCCCCAGCTCCTCGTCCGCGGGCGGCTGCGCCATCAGCGGCGAGCGCGGCGTCCCCGCCACGTCGTGCTCGACGCCCGCCACCATCGCCGCCAAGTCGTACGCGTACATGTCGCGCAACCACCCCAACGCCTTGCGCCTCTCCTCGGGCACCTCCGTGCGGTTCACGAACTCGGCCCACAGCGGCGCGACGGCGCGCAGGTCCCGGACGTTCAGGCAGCTCGGGGCGTTCCCGGTGCGAGGCAGCGCGTATTTTCGCGGCTCGGACTCCGAGGGGTGGTCCGCCAGGTACTCGCGGTACACGCGTTTCATGTTGTCGTCCCTCGGGGCGATGTACTGGTACTCGAACCCCACGGCCTGGCCCATCGGTCTCAAAATCTCCGGCACGGGCGAGCGCACGTAGATGTAGTCCGTCTCCACCATCATGACGTGCGAGCACCGGTCGGCGTCGGTCGTCCGACTCCACTGCGCGACGGCGAGGGAGCGGTCCGCGACGGGGTAATCGCACCACCGGTCGCACTTCTCCTGGTTCGGGTCGAACCGCATCGTCGGCACCTCGTGCATGAGCTCGTCGTCCTTGCCGCGGTGTAACACCCTCGTGAACGCCTTCAGGATCGACCCGGGCTCCGCCGCGTGCGTCTGGTACGTGCGGTACATGATTCGCGTCTGCCAGTTCATGTACGCGTTCCCGCTGCTCGTGAGCACCGTGTGCAGACACTTCGGCGGCGGTTTCCGCGCCTCTGGGGGGACCTCGGACGAGAGCCGGTACCGAACCGGCGGGCGTTTCGGCGCCGGCGGCAGCTTCCCGGACGTCCACGGGACGTTCCCGCCTTTGGCCTGTGGGTATTTGGCGCTGTCGTCGCCCGCCTTGAGCCAACACTCGCGCGTGCTCGGATGCCACACCCACCGCTCGCACGCGTCGAGCTCGGCGCACGACTCGCAGCACGCCTCCGCGGTGGGCTGAGCGTTCACGTCGCCCGCGCGAACGACCCCGCCCCAATATTCGGTGTGCGGCTGGAACTCCGAGGCGACGCATCGGCGCGCGGAGGCGGCGGAGGAGGACGCCGGGTCGGGCGGGAGGGGAAGGAGCGTGGACGGGAACTCGTCGAATCGATCGTCCGAGCGGTCGGAGCGGTCGGAGCGGTCGGGGTCGCCACCCGAGCCGTCGGAGCCGTCGGAGCCGTCCGAGCCGTCGTCGCGGAGGGATGCGCTCGCGGCATGGCGGTCGGAGCGCTCGGCCGTGTCCGGGCGTCGCGTCCCGGCGTCAGACGCGGCGGCGCCGGCGATCTGCCGCTCGAGCGCGGCGCGATCGGAGAATCCCTCTCGCGCGAACGGGTTCACGACGGTCTCGCCGTCGTCGGAGGCGCCGCGGTCGTCGGACCCGGCGCTTCGCGCGCCGTGGCGGCGCGCGTACGCTGACTCGTGCGCGTGCCTGCTGAAGAAATCGTGCGCGCCGTGGTGCCGGTCCGCGACCGCGTCCGGGTGCGTCTCGCGAACCGCCTGGAACACCGCCAGGATGACGAGGCACGCGACGCCCGCGAACGCGACGAGCTGAGGCTTGCTCACGAGCGACCCGGCGCGCGCGCCTCCACCGCGCGCGCCGCGCATCTCGCGTGTCGCGCGAGAAGAGCACGCCGCGAGGAGACGCCGCGCGTCTCGAAGTGTGAGGCGGAGGACGCGTGCAGGATCGAAGATCTTCAGGAATCGTCCGGGACGCGGGGTTCCCGACGCGGCGCTCGCGCGGACTGCGGCGGCGGCTTTCGCGCTCGCGGGCGCGTTCGTCCGCGGATACTATCATGTTGTCGCTAGTTTTTCTGGCGTGTATCACACGTTTAGCCCTACATACCGCGCCCCCTCTCGCGCTTCGATCCCCTCCTCGACGCTCTCCGCGGGGCGAGAGGTTCACCGCCACGTCCCCGACGGCCCCGGGGGCGGTTCTTGTTCCCGATTCTCTCCTTCCACTCCGCCCTGCGCCCTCCTTCTTCTCTCGAGTATCGACTCCAGGTACTTCCCGTGCGCCTCGATCGCCCGCTGCAGCTCGCGCTGGCGCACGAGCTGGTCGTGCAGCTGCGTCTGCATCTGGATCTGCTCCATCAGCGCGCGGTCCACCTCGTCCGCCGCGCCCGCGCCGTCGAATCGCGACAGCGCCGCCGCGTCGCCGCGGTCGTCCGGGAGCCCGTTCCCACCACCGGCCGCGGCGTCGCCGCCGCTCGAGATGAGAGGAGAGACGTTCGCGAGCGGGGCGCCGAACGCTTCGGGGGGGGCGCTCACGCCGCCGGCGAATGGCATCGCGCCGCCGCCGACCGCCTGGTCGCCGCCGCTCGGGATGAGCGGAGAGACGTCCGCGAGCGGCGCGCCAAACGCCGCGGGAGTCGCGCCCACACCGCCCGCCGCTTGCATCGCGGCGGCGGCGGACGCGGCGGCCGCCGCCGCCTCCGCCGCCTCGCGCTCTTCCTTCTTCTTCTGCTCCATCGCTCTCTTCCTCGACTCGCTTCGCTCCGCCGCCGACGGTCGCCGCCGCGCGACGTTCCTCTTCGCGCCGTCCCCGCCCGTATCCTCCCGCGCCCGTTTCTCCCCGCCGGTGAACTCGTCCGACGATCCCCCTTGCATCCGATACTTTTGCAGGTGACTCTTGACGTGCTGAATCGTCATCCCCTCCACCTCCATGAACTGCATGACGCCCTTGGGCGTCGCGAGGTCAAGCCCGCCGAGCCGGTTCACCGCCTCCACGAAACGCTTATGCAGCTGCGGCGTCCAGCGCAGACGCTGCTTCCCCTGCGGCTTCGCGGCGCCATTGAACGACGAGGGAGGGACGATCGCGGGGGAAACGTCGGGGTGGGAGGGGGCGCCGCCGCCGCCGGCGGCGGCGAACGCGCTCGCCCGCGCGGCAACCTCTGTCGATAGGTCGTGCGGCGGCGCGGCGGCGATAGATCCGAGCAGCGGGACGTTCCCCGGGTGGTTCCCCAGGTGGCCGTCATCCCAGTTCCCTCCTCCGATCATCGCGGCGGGAAGGCCCACGCTCGGGCCCGCGTGCGCGCCGGAGGCGATCCTCGACGCCGCGGCGTGGTCGTGAGGGAGCCCACCCGCGGTGTCGGGTTCTTCCACGTCGAGCAAAACGTTCAGGAACTCGTCGAGGACTTCTTCGGCCCCGGTGTCGTCAAAGTCCGGCCAGAAACTTTCCCCCGCGCGTTGCGCCATCGAAAGTGGAGACGCTCCAGAGGGGATCCTCCCGCGCGTTCCAACCGCGGTCGCCGGTTCGATGGAGGCGACCTCTCGCAGCGCGTCGGATCGCGACGCCGCAGCCTCGCGCGCCGACGTCTCGCGAGGCCGCCTTCCCCCGGCGCCTCCAACCCGAACGCGCGGCTGGTGGGTGTCGGTGACGGTTCTCCTTCGCGCCGCTCGCGGTATCGACGCCCAAGCGCGCGATGGATAGGTGGAGACGCGCCGCGAGCGGTCGCGAATCCAGCCCCGCCCGCGCCTCGCGCGCCTCCGCGCCACTGCCGCGTCCCTCGCACTGAGGGAAGGGCGCGGAGGGATCGCGTGGACATCCCTCGGACGATGCCGTTTGTCCAACTTTTATTCCTTTTCCCCAACAGAGTGATCTGCGGCTTTATCACGACTGGTTGCCCATACGAAAAAAACACAATCTCTGCAGTCTCTCGGGGGGCATCCAATTTGCCGTCGAGAAGATGCCAAATGCCGCTCATCACATGCGGGCCTGGACGTTCTTCTGACGCGCGCCGCGGCGCCGCTTCAGACGTTTCACGCGGACTCGCGCTTTCCCGACGCGCGCCGCGGCGCCAAATGGACGCCACGACGCGACAGCCGGCGTAGTGACACGCACCACGCTCGGCGCTTTGGCCCGGGAAGCGGCGCTCCGGCGCAGTATCGGACGCGCGCGGCGTCGTCGCGCCCGCGTCCTCCCTCTTTTCTCACGCGCCGGACGCTTCGAGGCGGGAAGGGATCCCCCGGGTGGCGGTGCGGAGGGACGGAAGGCCGCTCCCGGGACGCGGGAGGGGGGTGCACAGATTTCGCGAGCGCCGGGCGCGATTTGATTTGGCAACGCGCGTCGCGTCGCACCGGGGCCTGATTCGGGGCACGACGCGGCGCACCGCACGGCGCGCGCGATGCCTCCGACGGATGCGCCTTCGCAGTCGCAGTCGGGCATCAACTGCACGATCGTGATGGACGACGAGCCGACGCAGGACGCCGGTGCGCGCGCGCGGCGGTCGTCATTTTTGAACGCGCGACGCGATCGGCCCTCGGCTGTCGTCGCGTCCCGAGCGCCACCGACTGACGCCGTCCCCGTCCCCCTCCACCCTCTCGCAGATCTTCACACGGACATCCTCAACGACGACGACGACGACGACGACGACGACGCCCCCCCCGCCGCCGCCGCCCCCGCCGCCCCCGACGCGGGCGCGTCTTCCGCGCCTCCCGACGCGTCGGTCCCCGCTCCGCGTCCCGGCGCTCGCTCCGCGTCCCCGCCCCCCCGTCGTCCCGACCCCGCCGCGTGCTCCCCCCCCATGACCGCGTCCGCCCTCGCGACCCTCCGCGCGGAGGTCCTCGCGAACGCCGAGCGCGCGACGCGCGGGGACGAGCTCGCCGCGGTGTCGGCGATGGTCACCGCCACCGAGACGGAGGCGCTGCGCCGCGTCGCGGGCGCCGTCGACGCCGACGTCCAACCGGACGTCGACAAGTCCGTCCTCGCCGCGGTGTTCGCCGCGCGGCGCCGGCTCGGCCTCGAGCCCGGGGCGACGGTGTTCGGCCCGTCGGACCGATCCGGGGGCCCGTCCTCCGCGCCGGCGTCCACGGGGCCGGACACGAACGAGGCGCTGGCGGACGTCGGGTACTCCGAGCTCGGGTGGGAGAGCGCGGAGAAGTCCGCCGCGCCCGAATCCGACGCGACGCTCCCGCGCGCGCGTCGGCCGCCGCATCCCCCTCTCGCGTCGCAGCTCGCGGACGCGGCGAGCCAACCCGCGCCGCGCCCGATCCTCCGCGCCGCGTTCAAGACCCAAACCCAAACCCAAAGTCAAACCCCCGCGGGAGGCCCGGGGTCGATGGGCGCGCTCGCGACGCCCTCGACCGCGGCGTCGACGGGGATTCGCTCGGGCGACGGCCGAGGGGACGAGCGCCGGGAGGGACGCGGCGACGGCGACGGCGACGCGGACGCGGACGCGGGCCTCGACGAGACGGATCCCCCCGTGGATCCCGCGGAGGAGGACGCGGACGAGGAGGACGCGGACGAGGAGGACGCGGAGGATTGGATGGTCGGCGGCACGCAGGCGGCGCCCGGGGACTTTGCGATCGAAGAGGACGGCGAGGAGGAGGAGGAGGAGGAGGACGACGACGAGTTGGTGGGCGGGACGCAAGCCGCGCCGGGGGAGACGATTCCGACCGAAGAGGCGGAGGCGGAAGAGGCGGAGGCGGAAGAGGCGGCGGCGGCGGAAGGGGCGGAGGCGGAAGAGGCGGAGGCGGAGACGGTTCGTCCGTCCGCGGACGCCGCCTCGAGCCCCGCGGCGCGCGCTCGACCGGGGTTTCTCCGCGTCACGGCGAAGGCGGCGCGGAGCCCTTTCAAGCCGCCGGTTCCCGCGCCCGCGCGCGACCGCGAGGACGAAGAAGACGACCGCGCGGGCGTTTCGGCGGGCGATCGCGGAGGGATCCCGTCGGTCGCCGCTCGCGCGGGCGCCTCGCCCGCGTGCACGCCCGCCGACGTCATCTGCTCGTACGTGCCGTCCACGTTCCCGAACTCGCGCCGGTTCGAACTCGCGGCGACGGAGTCGTCCCTCGGCGGGTCCGCGCCCGCGGAGGTTCTGGCCGTCGCCGAGCGAGCCGCGGAGGAGGCGTCGCGCGTCCCCGCGACCGAACACGAGGAGGTTCCCCTGACGGCGCCGGATGGATCGGCGGCGGCGCCGCGGTCGACGGGGCCCGGCGGGGGCGCCCTGGCGGCGGCGCTCCTCGCGCGGTCGCGCCGAGCGGAACTCGCGGGCGCCGTCGGCGCGAGCCTCTCGCTGTCGCTGGGCCCGCCGAGGCTCGACGAGGCGGAGGCGGAGGCGGAGGCGCGGGGGCGTGCGGCGGGGCGCGGGGGGCGAAGTCCCTCGGCGAAGTCGCCTCGGTCGCCTCGCGCGCGCGAGCTTCTCCCCGAGATTCCCGCCGCGCCCGCCGCGCCCGCCGCGTCCTCGGACTCGGCGCGTCCGGTCGCGTCCATGACGTCCAACGTCACGGACACGCAGGCGGCCGCGGGGTCGCGCGCGGGCGGTGCCACGGGCGCCCCCGACGCGTTCACGCCGTTCGATCTCACCGAGATCCAGACGGAAGTCCAGGCGGACGCCGCGCCGCCGACGGAGGCGGCCCCGGGCGGCGCCGCGTCGCCCGCCAAGAGATCGTGGGCCGGGGGTTGGGGGAAGGTGGCCAGCGACCGGCGCGGCGATCGCGGCGCGCCGCCCACGGACGCGGACGCGGAGGATACCGGGGCGGCGGGGCCCGATCCCGATCCCGAGTCGGAGGCGGCGCCCGAGTCTGGTGGGGCGTTCCTCGTCGCGTCGCCTCGGCGCGTGCGCGACGTCGTCGAGCGCGCCGCCGCGATGGCGCCGCCGCCGCCCAGACGTCTCGCGGGCGGTGCGAAAGATACCGCGGATCCGGGCGCGGACGATCCCGTCCCCCCGCCCGGGCGCGAGAGCACGGGGACGCGCGTGCAGCGCCTCTGGGACGAGCACGAGGCGAGCGAGTCGGCGGCGCTCGAGCGGCGGCGGTCGGCGCGCGAGCGTCGCCCGGCGCGGCGCGTCGGGGACAGCCAATTCCAGTTCCATTCGCAACCGTCGCAGCCGACGCAGACGCCGACGGAGGACGCGGCGGCGTCGGATCAGTCGGACGCGTCGGAAGCGTCGGATCCGTCGGACGCGTCGGAGAAGAGTTCGGATCCGTCGGACGCGTCGCAAACGTCGGATCGGTCGGACGCGTCGGCGTCGGATCCCGACCCGACGCCGTTGGCGACGCGGCGCGAGAGGCGCGAGCGCAAACCGCAAAGGTTTTTCGGGGACAGCCAGTTCCCTTCCCAGGACGCCGAGGAGGCGGACGAGGACGACGCGGTGGACGGCGAGGACGTATTGGTGGACGAGGCGGTGCTCGCGGGCGGCGGCGAGGCGGCGTCGGAGTCGGAGGGGGAGCCGTGGTACGCGGGAGGCACCCAGGCGTTCCCGGAGGCGCCCCCGCCGGATGAGGATTCGGACGATTCGGAGGAGGGAGACGAGGAAGACGACGGCGAGTCGGAGGAGTCGGAGGAGGAGGAAGACGCCGAGCCGCGCCAGCGCTCGCGGGGCAACCCGAACTGGCGCGGGCCCGTTCCCGAGCTCGGGTGCCCGAAGTGCCGCTACTCGCGCGGCGGGTGCGGGCGGTGCCGCGCCATCCGCGACCACGCCCAGAACGGCACGCCGCTCGCGTTCAGGGTCCGCCAACCGTGGAAGGGATACGCCACGCGCGGGCCGCGGAGGAAGGCGACGCCGAAGCGAACGACCGAGGCGGTCGCGAAGAAACGTCCGAAGAAGCAGCCGAAGAAACGATCGACGTCCGCGAAACGGCTCCCGGCGGCGACGCCGCGCGCCGTCTCGGCGACGCCGCGCCGGGTTCGGTTCGACGACGACGACGGCGGCGCGCGGGTCGCCGCGCCGGGCGGGCGCCTGACGAGCGAGGCCCCCGCCTCCGCGCTGGCGCGCGCGAAGCACCGCCCGCGCCTCCTCGCGCCTCCTCCCGGGAGCTCCGGGCGCAAACGCGGCCGCCCGCGTCTGCAAGAGACCGCCGCGCGTCCGTCGCCGCCGTCGGCGCTCGGCGCGGCGCTCGCGAAACGCCGGAGACGGACGGGGAAGGCGTCGGCGAGGGACCGGACCGTGTTCGCGGGCGTGACGTTTCTTCTCTCGAGCCTCGAGTCGAAGGCGGACGTCGAGGCGCTGACGCTCGCGATCGAAGGCGCGGGCGGGACGGTCGCGCGGGACGTGCCCCCGCCGGAGGCGCCGACGACGCCCGCGACGATGGACGAGGAGGACGCGTACGCGCCGTCGCAGGACGTCGGCGCGCCGATGACGACCAAGACGCGGCGCCTCGCGCTCGAGACCATGGTCGTCACCCCCAAACCGGGGCGAACGCTGAAGTGTCTCTTCGCCGCCGCGATCAAGGCGCCGGTCCTGACCCCGGAGTGGGTGCTCGCGTCCATCGACGCCGGGCGCGCGTTATCCCCCGCGAGCTCCCCGCGAGGCGCCGTGCTGAGCCGCGGCGTCGGCATGCGCGGCGAGGAGGACGACGAGGAGGACGACGACCAGCCGGGTTCGGACTTTGGGCTCTTCGACGGCAAGGTCGTCTCCCTGAGCGGCGACGATAGGTACGTCGAGCAGTTCGGCGTGCTGCTCAGGCACGCCGGCGCGGAGGTTCTGAGCGCGAAGGAGCTCGCGGACGAGCCCGGGGAGGACGTCCCGGAGGGGGAGGGGCCGTGCGACGTGCTCCTCGCGCAAGCCCCGCCGGGAGGCGGAGGCGCGGGGGTGCCTTCCTATCTCGCGCGCGCCGCCAAGAGACTCGGCGTGCCCTGCCTCAGGCACGAGTGGGCGGTGGAGTCGCTGCTCAAGGGGAGGCTCGAACCCATCAGGGCGTACAGGGTGCGTTGAGGGGTTCCTATTTTTTATATGTAGACTACTCGCGGTCGTCACACGGCGTTGGCGGCGTCGAAGCCTCCCGCGTCTTTCCGCCTCGCCTCCGTCGTCGGCTTCCGCGCGCTCGTGCCATCGATCGCTCCCGGGTGATCGGACGTCTTGCGCTTCACGGGCGGCGGCGGCGGAGGGCGCGCGCGCTTTCGAAGCGCCGCGGCGGCGGCGAAGCTCGCGGCGACAGCGGCGGCGGCGGCGACGGCGACGCCCGCGGCGGCGGCGGCGGCGGCGGTTCGAGACGACGTCCGAGACCTTCCGCCGTCCTCCGTCGTCCTTCGCGCGTCGCCGCTCGTCGACGCCGTGTGGTCTTCTCGAACGGCGCTTTCTTCTTCCTCGTCGTCCGCGTCCGCGTTCGAACGCGCGCCCTGACGTCGTCCCATCGCCGCGGCGTCACCGTCGACCGGGGCGTCGTCGTCGTCTCCGGGTCGGGGCTTCTTCTCTTTTTTTTCTTCGTCGGCGCTTCGGTCCTCCGGCGGCTTCGGCTTCGTCTCCGGCTTCGGCTTCGGCGCCTCCTCCGCGACGCACCCCTCGCATCGCACTTCGAGCGTGATCCACCTCCGCGCGCGCTCGCCTCGCGGGAACTCGAGGGCGAGGACCGGTTCGTCCTCCTCGAGGAATCTGGACAGTCTGAGGAGGCGCTCGAGGGACGCGAGCGCCTCGCGGGCGTCCGGGCGGAGGTCGAACGCGCGGCAGCGCATCACGGCGTCGCCGGCGTCGCCTGGGGGAAGCGAACCGAGCTCGAAACCCAGGGGGACGTCCGTCGTCCTCCCCGCGAAGGGGGCGCGGACGAGGGGGAGGAGCGCGGAGGCGGAGATCGCGCCCGCGCCGCAGCGCACGTACCAAGCCCGCGTCTCGCCGCCGACGGGGCGGTCCCAGCGCGGGTCGCTCTCGTCCGCCCAACCCGAGTCGGCGTGCACGCGCAGGCGCTCCGCGACGAGCGTTCCCCCGCCCCGCCAGACGCGCGGGACGGGCGAGGGGTGGGGGGGCGCGAGCGCGAGCGCTGGTCGCGCGAGGAGGGCGAGGGCGAGGAGGGCGAGGAGCGAGCGCGGTCGCTCGGCGCCGAGCATGGCGTGCGCGGAGGGGGGGCGCGTGTGCGCGCGGCGTCGTTCGTCGCACCCAGAAAACGAGGACTTGGGGGAAAAAAAAAACGCCTCTTGGACATGCAAACGGTTTCCGATGTCCACGACGAGTCTGCGAACCGTGGTTCGAGACCACATCATCGACCGAGAAGAAAAGTCAACGCGCCGCGGCGTCCCGGGGGTATGAAGGGAAACGTTCGTCCTCGGCCGACCCACGACCGCGCCTCTCATCAACCCACTCGCCGGCGCGCGCCGCGTCCGTAGCTCGCCCGCGCGCGTCGCCGCGACCGCGCGCGCGATGGGGTGCGCCGCGAGCGCGCAGGTCCGCCCCGGCGGCTCCGCCGGTCGCGCCTCGGGCGAATTCCGCGACGACGACGGTGCCTACGACATCGGCCACCCGGCCGCGTCCACGAGCGGGCGCGACGACGGCGCGCTCGTCGCGACGACGGTGGCGACGGTATCGTGCGCGCATCCGGACGATCCGCGCACGCCGACGAAGCGGCGCGCGAACTTTGGCGCGTCGCCCGGGCACGCGGTCGACGCGGACTCGCCGCCCGTGCCCATGAGCCCGGAGCCGGTGACGGAGGGCCTGTTCGGGGGCAAGAAGAAAACGCCGGAGCCGACGCCACCTCCCGCGGCCTCGTCCGGCGCGGCGTCCGTTTCCGCGCCCGCGCCCGCCGCGAGCTCCCCCCCGCCCTCCAAAGCGCCCCCGAAGAAGAAGCTCACGGCGGCGCAGCAGAACGAGGAGGACCGCGCGACGTTACACCGTAAGCTTCAGGAGGCGGAGGCGCTCATGATCAAAGCCACGGAGAAGAGCATCGCGCTGGCGACGATCGAGGAATCTATGCTCCGCCTGCAGAAGTTGGTCCTCGTCGAGCGCGACGGGCGCCGGGTCGCGGAGGTGGAGGCGGAGGAGGCGAACCGATCGCTCCAGCGCGCGGAGGAAAAGCTCAAGCGCGAGATGGAGGAGCGGCACGTCATGCAGCTCCGCGTCACGGCGGCGCAGGAGCTCGCCGGCGAGGCGGAGGACAAGTACCGCGAGCTGAAGATGTTGGACCGCACGAAAGAAAAGGTCGCGGCGGAGAGCTTCAACGGCGGCGACCGAAGCGAGCACGAGAAGATCTTGGAGCAGGACCTGGCGAACGCGAGGAGAGAGCTCGCGGAGGCGCTCGCGGCGGAGAAGGAGGCGAGGGCGATTAAGGAGCTCGACGCGAGGACGGCGGAGGAGCGTCCGAGGATCGATGAGGACCTCGAGCGCGTCAAGGTGGAACGTCGGATCAAAGAGGCGGTGCAGATGGCGCTCGCGAAGCACGAGCGCGAGGCGTCCAAGGCGCTGATGAAAGCCTCCGAGGACAAAGTGCGCGCCCTGGAGGTGGCGTCCGTGCAGAAGCGCCAGGCGCTGGAGGTGCAGAAGCGGAACCACGAGGAGGAGCTCCGGCGCGCGGAGGAGCGCGGCGCGCGCGAGGCGGAGGCGGCGCGGGAAGACATGCGTCCCGCGCGGTGGGAGTTCGAGAAGCTCCAGCAGGAGCGCCTGGACGACCAGAAGCAGCACGCGGAGGACCGGCGGGTGGCGCTGGAAGACGCCGCCGCGGAGTACGCCGCCGCGATCGAGAAGCTCAAGATCTCGCACGCGTACGAGCTCGGGACTCTGCGAAGGGCGAACGAGGAGAGGGTCGCAACGTACTCCAAAGAGGCGGCGCGGAGCGAGACGAAAACCGCGATCGCGTTGGAGCAGCTCACGCTGGACCTGAAGGACGCCCAGCGCAAGCTCGAGCGCGAGACCGAGCGGCGGGCCGCGGCGGAGAAACACGCGGCGTCGGACGCGGAGGCGCGGAGGGAGGCTGAGGAGGAGCTCGTTCGCCTGCGGGCCGACCGCGCCGCCGCGATGGACCTCGTGTCGGCGTCGCGCAGGGCGCGGGACACCGCCGAGCGGCGAACGAAGGAGACGTACCTGGAGATCGAGCGCGCGAAACGCGCGGGGGATAAGCGAAGCTTCTTCACCGGCGACGGCGCGGAGAACCCGAACCTGGGGGGAAGGCCGTCCACCGCGGACCGCGAGCTCGCGGAGCTTCCGGAGAAGCTGGGCCTGACGTTTCGCGACGAGCTGGAGCGGCGCGTCGCCGACGCGAGGGCGGAGGTGCACGACGCCACCGCGCCGTGCGCCGCCGCGGAGCTCGACGTCGCCAAGTACAGGAAAGAGTGCGACGCGCGAAAGGCGACGCCAGACGCGGACATCATGGAACGGCTCGCGGCGGAAGCGTACAAGCGAAGGGCCGCGCTCGACGCCGCGTCCGGGACGCTCGCGGCGGCGTTGGCGGAGCTCAGGGAGCGGCGAGAGAAGGAGCTCGCGGAGATCGAGGACGAGGCGAGGGCGCTCGAGGTGAGGAAAGAGGAGAAGAACGCCAAGGCGAACATCGCTCGCGCGGGCGCGGGCGCGGGCGGGGTGAACGATGGGTCCTCGGACGGCTCCTCGTCCGACGACTCGTCTGACGAGAAGGAAAACGAGCCCCAAAAAGTCTCCTCCTCCGCCGGCGGAAAGGGGAAACGCGCGGTCGTCGAGCACACGGTCCAGAAAGATCTTCGGGAGGCGCGGCGCGGGGAGGCGAGGTTCGAGGGGAAGGGGGCGAAGTATCGGCACCGGTCGATGGAGGAGGAAGATGAGCCGAGGGAACGTCAGCCCGCGAGGCCGCCGTTCAAGTTCACGCCGCTAGACCTGTGACGTCATGAATCGGAATCATTGAGTGACGAAATCGATCGTCACGTCAACTGAGATGACCATCATCACGTTAGACGACAGTGACATTTCGCGTCGCTTGCTGGGCCACCTCGCTTGGCTCCATCAGATCTTCGCGCGCGCTCGAGCTCTTCTCCCCTCGCGCCGGCGCCATGCCTCCCCTCCCCCGGCGCGTTCGCCACGACGGTCCGTTCAGCATGGACCTGGTGAACAACCCGCGCGCGTGGGGGGTCAATCTGTTGAAGAACGCGCTCATTTGGGAGGTGCCGCGCTTCGCCACGGGCGCTCTCGTGCGCTGGCGGTACGGCAAGGGCGCGAGCGCGAGCGCGAAGGAAAAGGAGTTCGTGGACGGTGCGGCGTCGTACATCGTCTCCGCCGCGCACGCAGTCGTCATCAGCGGCTTTGGGCTGAAGATCCTGTCCTTGCTCTGGCCCACCCCGGAGGCGGACAAGTTCTACGTGAACGACGGGATGAAGGATCTCTCCACGATCGACCTCATCGAGCGCACGAACTGGCTGTTCTTCGGGTACATGATGGACGACTTGTTCCACGTCTTGGCGCAGTACCCTAATCTCGGCAAGTGGGACATGGTCTTACACCACCTCGTGTTCATCGCGTGCGCGGTGCTCGCGGGCGGGACGCAGATCTTCGTCTTCCCGTTCGCGTGGCTCCTCGTCGGCGAGCTCAGCACCCCCCTCCTCACCGTCAAGTGGTTCATGCGCCAGATGGCCAGCGCGAACAGCCCGACGCTGGTTCAGATCGCGAAGTCCCTGGGACAGAAGCACGGGACGTGCGCGGAGGCAGCCGCCGCGATGGAGCTCCTCGTCGCGAAGGCGTTCATCGTCGTCTTCTTCTTCGTCCGCGTGTGCGTGTACGGCGCGGGGCTGACGCACACGATGACGCACTACTGGAAAGGGACGTTCGCGGAGATTCCCTCGGGGCCGAAAGAGGTTGTGCTCGCGATCCTTTTGCTCGGGGCGGGGCTCAACGCGTACTGGTTCAAGATCATGATGTTCAAGGCGCTCGGACTGTCGAAGAAGAAGGCGAAGTAGGGCGAGGCGAGAAGAGGAGAGGGAGGCACGGATAGCGCGACGCGAGGTGAGGAACGAAAAGAGAAGAGGAACACCGAAGACGTTTTTCCGCGCGCGATCGGTTCGATGATGAGGCGTACGAGTAGATCCCCTCCTCCGGAGAAGACTGTCGTGTGATATTTAATCATCGATCTCGCTCGGGGCAGTGCTTTTCTTCACTTCGTTTCGGTTGAGATGTTGAGCGAGATGTCGAGCGCCTCGACGGAGTGCGTGAGCGCTCCGCTCGAGATGAAGGTGACCCCCGTCTGGCCGATGTCGTGGACGGTTTCGAGAGTCACGTTTCCGCTCGCCTCCGTCTCCACCCTCCCGTCGATGAGCTTCACCGCGGCGCGCATGTCTTCCTTCGACATGTTATCCAGCATCACCCGCGTCACCGCGCCGGTCTCGACGCTCGGGTCCTCGAGCAGCTTCACGACCTGCTCCACCTCCGCCATCGTCCTCGTCTCCACCTCGATCTTCGCCGGGTTTCCGTTCTCGGCCAGGTACGCCTGCGCGTTCTTCACCGCGGCTTCGATCCCACCGCTCGCGGCGATGTGGTTGTCCTTGATCATGATCATGTCGAACAGGCCCATGCGGTGGTTCTTCCCGCCGCCGATCAGCACCGCCCACTTGTCCGGGAGGCGCAGGCCGGGGACGGTCTTGCGCGTCTCGAGCATGAGCGCAGGCGCCGCGGCATCCGCCATGGCTTTGGTGAGCGTCGCGATGCCGCTCATGCGCTGCATGAAGTTGAGCACGACGCGCTCGGCGCGGAGGATGCTGTGCGCCTTGCCCTTGATCTCGCAGAACACGTCGCCGCGCGCGATCCAATCCCCGTCGCGCTTCGTCCACGCCACCTCCAGGTCCCCGTCCACGGCGGCGAGGATCTGGTTCGCCAGCGCCTGCCCCGCGAGCACGCCGTCCGCCTTCGCCAGGAGCGTCGCCTCGCTCAGGGTCGCCTCGGGGATCGTGCTCAACGAGCTGATGTCGCCGACGTCCGCGATGTCCTCCTCGAGGGCGAGGCGGATGGCGTCCGCGATGCTGTACGTGGGGTGCGCGGGGGGGGGGATCGCGTGCGGCTCCGTCGCCGCCTCCGAGACCTTCGTCATCGGGGCGGTCGCGGAAGAGGAGGAGGCGGCGGCGCGCGCCGGAAGGGAGCCTCGGCGGGGACGAGAGGCGGGCCGGGGACGCGGCGCCGGCGCGCAAGGAGTCGGGGCGGCGAGAGGAACCGTGGTCGCGAAGCTCATCGCGCGACGCCACACGTCGACCGAGACGCGCGCGAGGTTGACGAGTGCCCGCTTCCAGCACTCGCGAGGCGTGTGCTATGGATAATCGCGACGTCGACACTCTCGACCGCGCGCGGGCCCAGGTTCCCGGCGACGACTGTGATGGTCGATCCGAGGAAAATAGACCGTCGATAGACCGTCGAAACCGTCTCGTCCTCCGTCTGTTTCGGTTTCGCGCGTCGCAGCTGGTTTTTCAAAAAAAATTCCTCGTCCTCGCCGACGGTCGCGTCGGCCTCCCCTCGCACTCGCGAGGCGCGTCCTCGCACACGCGCGTTCCCCGCGCTGATACCCCGTTCTTACGTCTCGTTCGTGTTATGACCACGATGGACGCCGACGCGCAGGAAGCGAAGCGTCGCAAGCTCGAGGCGAAGATGGGCGGCGCCCCCCCCCCCGGGGCGGACGCGTTCGCCAAGCCCGTCCTCGCGAAGCCTCAGTCCGCGTCCGCCGCCCCCGCGCCTCCCAAGCCCACCTCGGCGGACGACGAGGCGGCGAATCCGTTCGTGTGCGACGCGAACGATGCGGTCTCGTTCAAGCTCGTCCGCGTCGCGTCGGACATGGCGACCGCGGAGCCGTTCGAGCCCGAGTTCACGCATCAGATCTTCCGCGACGACGAGACCATCTTCGGGTACAGAGATCTGCGCGTCGTCGTGTACATGCAGGCGCACCTGTTCAAGACGTACGTCGAGATCACCTTCTCGGAGAAGATCAAGTCCGCGCTCAACCCCGCGGACGACGTCCTGGGGATGCTCAAGAAGCACTTCGGCGAGGACGTCTTCGTGGACGCCGATCTCTTCAAGGCTGAGCTCGAGAAGGACGCGAGCGCGCCCGTCCCGCACGGCGGCGGGGAGACGCTCGCGACGTGGGAGAGCGCCGACGGCGAAAGCGTGGACACCGCGCGCGCGTTCCGGCTCGCGGACGACGACGTGTACCCGTGGCACGCGCGGTTCGAGCCCATGACGCTGTTCTTCATCGACGGCGCCTCGGCGCTAGACTCGGAGGATGAGAAGTGGGCGCTGATTGTCGTCACCCGCGAGTCTAAAACCGATCCGTCGTCCTGGCGCGTCGTCTCGTTCGCGACGGTGTACGAGTTCTACCGCTACCCGGCGAGCACGAGGGCGCGCTTGTCGCAGATCGTCGTCCTCCCGCCGTTCCAGAGGCAGGGTCTGGGCGGGAAGACGCTGGAGTCGACGCGGACGCTCGCGACGCGGCGAGGGCACGTCGACGTGACGGTGGAGGACCCGACGCCGCAGCTGCAGCGGCTCCGCGACGCCGCGGACGTCCGGGCGCTCTCCGAGCGCGCGACGATCATGGGAGCCGTGCGGGCGTGCGCGATGCGCGCGGCGTCTCTGACGAAGGACGCGGACCCGGCGAGCGCGAGGGAGGCGCTGGAGCTCCCCGCGGAGGTGGCGGAGGAGGCGACGCGCGAGCTCAAGCTGTGCGCGCCTCAGACGCGGCGCTGCTGGGAGGCGCTCCTGTACATGTTCGCGAAGAAATCCGGCGCCCCGGACGACTCCCCCGCCGCGCGCGCGTTCACGGAGCTCGTCGTCAGGAGGCTCACGAAGCAGCACTGCGCGGACGCGAGGAGGGACGCGGGGAGTAAGCGCGTGTTCCCGACGGAGCAGACGCTCTTCGCGAGCGGGCAAAACGAACACCTCGCGAGCGAGAAAGGATTCGTCATGACCAAGGCGGGGAGGGGCGACAAGGGCGGGCAGGCGCCGGACATGGAGGAGGACGGGGAGGAAAAGAGTGATCCCGCGGAGGTGCTCGCGGAGTATTTCCACGAGACCATGAGCAACCTCGCGTGGCTCGCGAGCGCCGTGAAAATCTGATGAAGAGGGGAAATGTGCGTCGTTCGATCGGGTCCGGGTCGTTGTCTCACGCGGGGTTGTCCGAAAACCTCAAGTTGGGATGAGTGGTTTTATCCGTCGCGATCGCACTCGCGCTCGCGCCTCGCGTCGCCCCCGCTCCCCACCTTGCACTCCTCGCGCGATGAAGCTCAAAATCGTGAAGCGCTCCGGGGACGAGATTTGCACCCTGGACGTCGCCTCGAACGCCACCGTGGATGACCTGAAGCGCGAATTCCACGGGTCGAAGCGCGGGATGTACCCCTCGCGCCAGAGGTTCACTCTGCCCGCGCCGCCCAAGACCAAGGCGACGGCGCTGGTGGACGGCAAGCAGCTCGGCAAAGACTACGGCCTGAAGGGCGGGGACACGCTCGTGTTTAAGGATCTCGGCCCGCAGGTGCCGTACGCGGTCGTCTTCCTCGCCGAGTACGCCGGTCCGATGCTGTCGTACCTCCCCTTTTACTTCGCGCGCTCGTTCGTGTACGGTGATCTTCTGGGGATGAAGGGCGCGGACGCGCCCTTCCTGCTCGTGCAGACGCTCGCGATGTGGTTCCACACCGCGCACTACGCCAAGCGCATCCTCGAGACGCTCTTTGTGCACCACTTCTCGCACGCCACGATGCCCATCTTCAACCTCTTCCGCAACTGCGCGTACTACTGGACCTTCGCGGCGTGCATGTCCTACTTCATCAACCACCCGCTGTATACCCCCGTCGGCGACGCGCAGATGAAGATCGGCTTCGCCTTCTCCGCTCTCATGCAGCTCGGCAACCTGCATTGCCACGTGTACCAGGCCTCGCTGCGGAAGGATGGCAGCAAGGACTACAAGGAGCCCAAGAAGGGTCTGTTCGCGTTCGTCACGTGCGCGAACTACGCGTGTGAGATCTACAACTGGGTCGGGTTCAACGTCGCCACGCAAACCGCATTCGGGTGGCTGTTTGTTTTCTGCGGCGGCGGGCAAATGATGATCTGGGCAAACGCGAAGCACAAGAGGCTCAAGTCGCTCTTCCCGGGATTCAAGAGGCCGTTCAAGCTTCTTCCGCCCTTCTATTAAAGCGCGGTTGAGCGAGGGCGACGGCGGGCCGCGATCGCGAGTGCGATGGAACCGCGCGCGAGTAGACTAGCGCGGTGCGGAGACGCACCTATCGTTGTTTAGTTTCCGAAACGCCACCCTGGACCCGGAACTCCCTTGGGGAACGATCCCCCAACCTCCAGATCGTCTCGCGCCGCGCGTCGCCCCGGGGGGGTGTGAGGGGGGATGCGTCTCCGCGCGGTTCTGCTCCTCGCACTCGCGATGGTCGCTTCGTGCGCCGCGGAGGTGGACCGTGCCACCGCGTTCATCGGATACAGCGAGCGCGCTCGCGCGACCGACGGCGACGGCGCCGTCCCTTGTGAGTCGCGGGACGAATCCGCGGACTGCGCCGGGTGGGCGAGCGCCGGGGAGTGCGATCGCAACCCGGGGTTCATGCGCGCGTCGTGCGCGAAATCATGCCACGTCCCGTGCGTCGCGCGCACGCCGCGACTCCACGACGCGGACGACCCGGGGTCGGCCGCCGCCGCGCCGCACGGCGTGGTGATCATGCGCACGAGCGTCGGGGACGTCCGCATCGCTCTTCGCGACGACATGTCGCCCGTCGCCGCCGCGCACTTCCGCGACGTCGCCCGCGCGGGCACCTGCGCCGGGTGCGTGTTCCACCGCGCGGAGGCCATCCCCGAGCCCGGCGCCCGGGACCAGTGGGGCGGCCCAGGTCCGCCGTACGCGCTCGTGCAAGGGCGTCTCGGCGGCGGCGGCGCGAGGTCCGATCTTCCGAGGGAGGGCTCGCCGACGGTGCGTCGCGGCGACGCGTGCGTCGTCGGCGGCGGCCCGGATTTCTTCATCGCGACCGCCGCGCACGAGGAGTGGGGCCACGCGCATACGGTCTTCGGGGAGGTGAGCGAGGCGGACATGGACGTCGTGGAGCGCATCGTGCGGTTACCGGTGGAGCACCAGACGTGGGGGGAGACGCGAGTCACCGCGCTCGAGAAAAAGCTCCCGTTCGAGATGGCGTACGAGGAACCGAACGCCGCGGGATCAAAAGCCGGGAGGCTGCGCGGGGGTGGCGCGGGATGATCGACGAGAGGGACGGGAGGGTGGATGACGTGAAAGATGCTGATCGTTTCGTCGTGTTACAAGAGTACCGCGTGCGCTCGCAAAGACAAATCCTATTTTCGTAAGACTCATAACGTTATTGTTGAATTTCACACTTCGTCCAAATGGCGAGGGGCCTCGCGCGTCGTCGGACCGGCGCGAGGGGACGGCCCGCGGCGCGAGGGGCAGTGGAGGCACCACGTTTCGAACGAGAAACGCCCGAAAGCGACGTTCATCATTAGGCGAGGAACTTGAGGTAGAGGCCGGACGCGATCATGCCCGTGAAGAGGATCTCGGGAACGCGATGGTTCGGGAAACCGGTATACTTGACGGGCATCTTGCCGCCGATGAAGCCAAACACCGCGTTGAGGGGGTAAAGAATGCCGGTGGCGATGAGCACGGCGAGGGTGATGTCGAACGCCTGCGCGGTGGGCATGATGGAGAGGCAGTACACGAGTCCGCCGACCTGGATGGACTCGCCGCGGATCCAGAACTCGAGCATCGGAGTCGCGGGCGCGTTGAAATTGTCCGTGACCATTTTGCCGGGCATCAGGCCCATGATGACGGCGTAGCCGCCGAAGATGTACGTGAACGCCTGCTGCCAGAGCTCTTTGGTGAGCATCATGATGATCGAAGAGGGTTTTGACGGGGTACGACGAGCGGTCGCGCGGTGTGAAGTGATGGCGAACGCGTCAGATGAAAAAAGCGAGGTGTCTGACGTGGACCGTGACCGACAGTTCTAGTGTACCTGCTGGTACCCCTCGGAGGAGAAAATCAACTGATGACCATGAGAATCCGTCTTCTTCACACCGCTCTCGATGATTCGTTCACGCTACTACCTCGCCCGCCCCCCCTCGGGTCTCTGCGCCGCGAGCACCTCGTGCGGCTGCACGTTTCTCTTCGCCGCCTCCGCGTCGAGCCTGGCGAAGAACCCCGCCGTCTCCCCGAGCGCCGTCGCCGCCAGCCGCAGGTCGTTGTTGTCCTGCACCTTCACCCGCAGCAGGTTACGAAGCTCCGCCGTGGACGCCACCATATCCAGCACCTTCTCCCGCCCGAGCAGCCCGTCCAGATCCACGTCGCGCGACTCACGGTCCGTGGGCTGACCCACGCGGTGTAACAGGTGACCGTACGCGTTCTGCGGCTCGCACCGAAGCGCCTTGCTCGCGGCGTACACGTCGCTCAGAAGCCGACGCATGCGACCCACCGCCGCCCGAGCGTCCGCCAGCGTCTCCGCGCTCGAGAGCGAACCCACGCGGAGAACCATCTCCGCCTCGTCCAAACCGTGCACGAACGATTCGCCCGAGCTCTGAGTGAAACCCTCGCGCGTCGAGCCCGCTTCGTTCGACGCCGGGAAGTCCGCCCGAACGACGCGCGCTCTCTCGAGCGCGGCGGCGTTGGCGCCGACGTGTGCCTTCTGCGCCGCCGCCGCCGCCGCCGCCGCTTTGTTCGCGCGATCCGTCGCGGAGAAGGACGCGCGCGGCTTGATTCCGGTGACGCTGCCGAGCTTATCCGCGAGTTTCGCCGCCGCCGCCGCGGACGCCGTGTAGGCGGCGGCGCTTCGCTCCGCCGTGTCTGGAATCGTCGCCTCCTTCGCGTCCCTCGACGGAACTCCGCGCGATTTTTCGTCGGCGCCCGCCGCGTCGCCGCCGCGCGGGGGGCGGTCCGAGAGCGCGGCGGCCCCCGACGCGGATCGTCGGTTCCGCGATCCGCGGAGGCGGTTTCGAGCCTCCTCCGCCTTCGACAGCGGCGGTTTATGCTCTCCGGCCGGCGGTGGGTTCGCCGGCGCCGCCGCCGCGACCCCCGCGGGGGCGCGCTTCGCCGCGGGCGCGTTCGGCGGCTTTCTCCGCCCAACCTTGGCGGGCGTTGTCGACGGCGCGGGCGCGTCGCCCGCGGCGGCCGCCTCCGACGAACCTTCTCCGCCCAACCTTGGCGGCCTCGCCCTCGCCTCCGCCCGAGCGGCGACGTACCCGGCGGCTTTCGTGGACGCCATCCTCTCCGACCCCGCGGCGGATACGGGGCGCGACTCGTCGTCGACGCCGTCGTCCAAAAGCCCGTCGCCCCGCGCCTTCTCCGCCGGCGTTAAAGTTTTTTTTCTCGCGGGGGGCGCCGGGATCTTGGAGGCGGCGCGGGACCCGGACCCGGACCCGGACCCGGACGGGGCCTCGCGCCGTCCCGAGGCGCCCGCGGACGCTCGAGCCCTGAGCTCCTCGGGCGAGGGCTCCGGGATCATGCTCTTTCGCCGCCGCGAGCCGCGAGGGTCCGCCGACCCCGGTCGCGATCCAGGCGCGGGCGCGAGCGCGGCGGGCGGCGCGGCGGGCTCCCGGAAAGGCTCCACCCGGAAGGGCTCCCGCTCCGGGGGGAAGGGCTCCGGCTCCGGCGGCTCCCGCTCCCGCTCCGGCGCGGGGGCGAGCGTCGGCGTCGGCGGGAGCCCCGCCGGCTCGATGTCGCGGGACGCGTCGGTTTTCGGCTCCGGGGAGAGGACGTCCAGGACGTCCAGGACGTCCAGGACGTCGTCGGGTTTCGGCGGAGGCGCGGCGGGCGTTCCCGGCGCGGGCGCGAATTCGCGCCGCTCCTTCAGCACGCCGCCGGGATCCTTGGGACCCTTGGGACCCTTGGGACCCCCCTTGGGACCCGCGCCCGCGCCCGCGCCGGGCGGAGGAAGCGACGGGTCGTCCTCCCGATCCCGAGACGCGGGTCGTCCCGGAGGCGTTTGGTTTTGGTTCTTTTCTCCCCCTCCCCGAGAGAGACCGGCCGCCTTTTCCGTTTCCCCGCGCTCCCTCGCCTTCATCGTCCTTCGCAGCGACGCGAGCGTCTCCTCCTCCCCCTCGTCGTCCGTCGCTCCGTCGCCCGCGAACGCCGCCGCCGCCGCCCCGGCCCCGGCCCCGGCGGGCGGCGGCGCGCCCAGCGGCGCGTTTTCGTCCGCGGAAGATTCCGACCCCGAGAGCGGCGCATCCTCTCGAACGGGGACGGGCACGGGGGCGGCGACGAACAGCGATCCAACCCCGAGGTCCCCGAGGTCCGGCGCGGCGCGACCCTCGGCGAAGAGCGGCGCCGTCGTCGGCCGAGGCGCGTCCTCCGCGGCGCCGAAGGCGTAGCGGCGGCGGCGGACGCCGCCGGGCCCGATCGCGCCATCCTCGAACGCCGTCGCGGGTCGCGCCGCGGCGCTCGCGTCCGGAGACGTCGGCGGCGGCTCGGAAACGTCGTCGCCGCCGCCGTCATCATCTCCACCCGCTCGCCGGTTCGCGGTCAGTTCGGCGAGGGATTCCGCGAAGGTTCCGACGAGGGGTTCCGAGTCTCCGACGGCTTCGGACTCGAGCGGAAGGAACCAATCCATCGCGGACGTCGCGGGGCGCCGCGGGGAGGACGGCGAAGGCGGCGAGCCCGGCGGCGCCTCCGAACCGCCCGGCCCTTCCTCCGGATCCGCCGAGTGAGCCTCCTTCCCTCTCGCCTCGGCGAGAACCTCCTCCTCCTCCTCCTCCTCCTCGTCGTCGTCGCTCGGGAGCGACACGCCCCACATCTCGAGCTCCTCCTCCAGCGGCGACTTGGCTTTGGATTTTTTCCTCCGGCGCCGCTCCCGCTCCGGCTCCCGCCGCGGCGCCTCCTCGCGCGGCGCCTCCTCGCGCGGCGCCTCCTCGCGCGACACCGGCCGGGGCTTCGGCGGGCCCTCGAGCGCCGCGATCCGGAGCCTCGCCCTGGTTCCGGGGCCCCGCTCCCGATCGTCGCGTTCCTCGTCCCCGGCCAAGCCTTCCTCGTCGTCGAGCCCGACGCCCTCCTCGTACCGCGCGCGCTCCCGCGCCATCGCCAGCGTCTCCTCCGGCTCGGAGAAGTCCGACGCGTCGTCGTCCGAGAGCGAACCCGGGGGGGGCGCGGCGGGAAACGCGCCGTTCCCGGGCGCGAGTTCCGCGTCCGACGCGAGCGCTTCGTCGCTCTCCGCGTCGCTCGGCGTCCGCGGGTCCCCCGGGTCGCCGCGACCGGTCACCGCGCCCATCACCTCCGCGGCGGTGAGACGGGGCGCCACCCTGCGCCCGGCGGAAACGTCTCTCGCGCCGCCGGGTTCCGTCGCCGGACGGGTCGACGAGACGAACCCTCGGCTCATCGGGCGCCCGCGGTGCGCGCCGCCGAGCGTCCCGCGGGTTCCCGGGCGCTTGAGCGTGAGGCCCGGGTTCGGGTTGGGGTTCGGGTTGGGAGGGGGGAGGCGCGCGACGGAGACGGTGCCGTCGACGCTGTAGAGCAGGACGCCGTCGCTCTCGCTCGGGAGAGGGGCGGCGCGGGCGGTGTCGACGTCGGAGGACGGCGCGCTGAGCAGACGCTCGCGCTCGCGGCGTCGCTCGGCGTCCTCGGCGCTTCGGATCTCCCTGGCTCGGCGGAGGGTGAGGGGCCCGCCGCCCGGCGTCCGGGGGCTCAGATCGTCCTCCTCGTCGAACGCGTCGTTCGGGTCGCGGAGGGCGTCGAGGTCGCGGCGCGGGGGCGGTCCGGGTCCGGGTCCGGGTCCGGGTCCGGGGCGCGCGCCCGCGCGCCCGCCCGCCGGGAGGTGGTTCGCGGAGGGCGCCGCGAAGGCGTCGCCGCGCCGGCTCGGGGGCTCGGGCGCGACCCCGCGCGTGCCCCCCGGGGGTCGCTTTGAGGCGTCGTGCGAGACGACGCGACGGTCGTATCCGGGGGAGACGGGCCGGTCGGGGGACGTCGGCCGCGGGTGAAGCGCGCTCGCGGAGGCGCGCACCGCCTCGATCGCCTCCGCGTTCAGAGGCGCGGCCGAACCCGAGCCCTGCTGCGGCATCGCCCCGACCTCCCCGGGCTTGGACGAGCAGCTCCCCATCCCGCCCTCCTCGGTCAAAAAAGCGACGCCGCGCCCCCGCCCGAGGCGCCGCGGCTTTTTTCCAACGCACCCGGGGATCCGCCCGGGGACCCCGGAGCGCGCCGCCGCGGAAGCGCGTCCCGCGCGCGCCTCGGGCGTCCGCGTCCACGCGCCCGCGCACGGCTCGACCGCCGCGCCGCGGACCGTTCACCCTCTCGGCCCCGCGCCGAGAAGTGCCCGCGCGTCGCCGTCGTTTTCGAAACCGATGCCGACTCTCACACGCGGAGACGACGACCGAGTCAAGAATCCTGGCTGCACGCGAGGCGCCATCATCAGTTCGTGCAGGATGACGCGACGTCGGGATTTCTTCGATCGAATCCGCGTGATGCGAGGCGACCAACGGCCGTTTTTTTTAGACTGTTCATTATTTTCGTGCCCGGTGGGACTGCAGTCGGCTCCCCCCTCTCGTCGACCCTCTCTCCCCCCCCGCGCCTCACTCGCCCCGTCCGATCTCGACGACGCGGAAGAGCCTGATCCTCTCCGCGTCGAACAAGGGCGCGAACACCGCCGCCGCGGTGCCGCTCTGCTGCCTGAGCAACACGAGCCCCAGCGCGTACCCGCGCAGCCACCTCCGGATCTCCTGCGAGTCCCCCGCGAACCGCCGCGCCCTCGCGCGCCCGGGCGCCGCGCCGAGAAGCCGACGCGCCTCCCCGGGCGACACCGCCCGCGCCCGGGGGCCGGACCCTTCGTCGTCCCTTCGTCGTCGGGCCTCGCTCCGGAGCGCCGTCGCGCTCGCCAGGGGAAGCTCGCCGTGGATGGCGCGCAACCATTCCGCGCTCGGCGTCAAGGAGCGACCCGTCTCCTCCGCCCCCTCTCCGTCGTCGGCGGCGGCTTTTTCCTCTCGAGGGTCTCCGATCTCGTCGTCGTTCCTCGTCGCCCTCGGCCCGAACGCGTCGAGGCGGTCGAGCACCGCCCCCCTCTCGTCGCACACCGCGGCGATGAGCTCCGGGTTCTCCTCCGCGGCGTGTCGCAGGCACCGATCGATCGGGCTGACGGTGAGCGCGAGCTCCTTGACGCGGTCGTTTCGGCGCTCCCCGGGCTGCGCGAAGAGCGTCTCGGGCCTCGCGTGGTAAGCGGCCATCTCGAGAAGCGCCGAGGCGGCGTCGCGGTTGAGCCTCCTGAACCACGGCGCGACGTTGTGCAGGGTGGTCAGGAGCGGGTTCGCGAGCGGCGCGACCCAGGCCGGGGGCGCCTCGAGCAGAAGCCTTCGCGAACACAACACGAGCGCGTCGGCGTGCGAGCCTCGGAAGTCGCGCGCCAGCTCGAGCTCGGGAATCCACCGCGGCGAGCACGACGCGGCGAGGCCGCTCGCGAAGTTCGCGTCGCTCGAGAGCTGCACGATCGAGAACACCGCGCACTGCGCGAACCCGCCCTTGTTCGGGTCGCCCGCGTGCCGCGTCACGAGCGCCAGCAGCGCGAACGCGAGCGGCAGACCCCCTCTCGCCTCGGCGCTCGTCGCGCGCTCGCGAAACCGCGCCGAGCGCAGACAGTGCGTCGCCAATGCCGCCGCCTCCTCGAAGCACGAGAGCCGCGACGCGTCCAAAACCCCGGCGTCGTCGCCCAGCAACAGAGCGCCGAGCCCGCTCGCCAACCAACCCCGCGCTTCGCCGGCGACCGAGGGCAGCCCGGAGCGGATCACCGAGAGCAGCGCGTCGTGCAGCGGCGCGGGGTCCGCGCCGTCCAGCGAAGCCGCGAACGGGTTCGCCCCGGCGGAGCGAACGCGCGCGTCGTCGTCGTCGTCGTCGTCGTCGTCGAACGCGTCGGGACCCGCGTCCGACGCCGCGAGCGTCCGACCCTCCTCCGGGCGAGGTTCGGGCCCGAACGCGCGAATGCCGCCCGGGGAAGCGACCGCGACCGCCTCCGAGTCCGCGCCCGCCGCGTCGGCGTTCGGGTCGGGGTAGTACCCGAGGCCGCGGTCGCCGAGGCGGAAGAAGTACCCGCGCCGCGCCCCCGCGAACGCCGCCGCGGGAAGAAACTGAACGCCGCTCGAGGGGGCTCGCCCGCCGCCGCCGGGCCCGCGCGACGCCACTCCGAGCCGGTCCTCGAGGCCGCCGAACCACGAGAAGGAGTCCGCGAAGCTCGCGGGTGGCGGACGCCGCGAGGCCCGAGAGACGCGCTCGCGCGGGGAAGGGTCGCGCGGACGCCGAGACCCGCCGGGACCGCCGCGACCCGCCGCCGCCGCCGCCGTACCCCCCGCGGCGTCTTTGTCTTTCGGCCGCGGGAGGCCCAGAGCGCCGTCGAGGCCACCCCACAGACCGCCGAAGAGGTCGTCCACGATCGAGAACAACCCGCGCTCCGCCGCGGGGCCTCCCGCCACCTCCGCGCCCCCGCCCGCCGTCCGCGGGTCCCGCGCGTCGTCGCCGTCGCCCTCCTCCTCCGGCGGGTCGTAGTCCAGCAGCGTCAGTAAGCAGTGCATCGCGCACGCGAGCTGTTCCCCCGCGGGCGTCGCCGCGGTCGCCGCGCCCTCCGGCGCGTCCGCGATGGATCCTCGGAGGAGCTCGAAGACGTCCGCGTGCGTCAGCGCCCTCCCCGCCGGGACGCCGCTCGAGACGACGCCGCCGGCGAAGCGGTCGAGGAAGCGGCGGCGGAGCGTCGGCGCCGCCGCCTCGCGCGGGGGCGGCGTGTACATCGCCTCGGCCGCGACGAGGGCGAGGAGCAGGCGGAGGGTCTCCGCGCGGCGCGTCGCGAGCTCGGGGTCCGCGCGCGGCGCGGGGGGGTCCCAGGCGATCGGTGGACCGTCGGTGATGGCGTCCGGGGGGGGGGGCGGGCGGAACGGCGCGGTGAACCCCGGGCAGTGCAGGAGATCGACGACGAGGGAGCACACGCGCGCGCCGAGAGGCTGGGGGCCGGCGGAGCGGCCCGCGGTCGAGGCGCTCGGGCTCGCGGGCGCGGGCACGACGAGCGCCCTCGCCGTGCGCCAGGACGCCGCGGGCGCGCGCGTCGCGTCGCCCCACGTCGCGTCGTGGAGCGCGCGCGCGTCCGCGGGCTCGTCCGCGCCCGTCTCCACGCACGCGACGTACGGGAAGACGCGCGCGAGGATGCGGATCGCGCCGAGGACGACGCCCGCGTCTCTGGGTAAGCACACCGCGCCGCGGCGCTCGTCGCCCTCGTCCGGCTCGATCGCCGCCTCCGCGCGCTCGACCGCCTTCACCGCGAGCGTCAGGAGGTTCTCCGGGCGACGCAGCCGCGCCTCGCGAAGCAACGAGTCCGTCAGCGCGGCGCGGATCTCGCCGGGCGTGAGCTCGGACGCGTCCGCGCGCGAGAGAAGCGCGTCCCAAGCGTCGTCGTCGAAACGGGAGACATCGCCGCTCGCGAGCTCGTCCGCGACGTCCGCCAGCGTCGACGCGCCGTTTCCCATCGCGCCCGGGGGGGCGCCACGCGCTCTGGTGTGAACCGACAGACGCAGCAGATAGATCAACGGCGGGGTGCCCATCCTCATGTCAGCCTCGAGGGACACAGCAGCCTAAATTCCACCAGTGTTTATACTCACAAAGTGGACTGCGATATTCTCACGTCATATTTTTAGAGGATTTTTAACAGCAAAAAGGATCAACAACGAAAGAATGGTAACCACGCTGTAGTTTAAAACACTCCCGTATCCCGTGCGAACGTCTCCCTCGTCGCTCTCACGCCGCCTCGCACGGCGCGCCCGCCGCCTCGCACGGCGCGCCCGCCGCCTCGCACGGCGCGCACGCCGCCTCGCTCGCCCACTCCCTGGCGCGCTTCAGCGCGTCCTCGCAGAACTTCCCGAACGGCGCGCACATCTCGCACCCCCGAGGCGCGAATCGCCCGAGCCCCGGCGTCAGCGCCGCGGGTTTCTTCACCCGCGCGCACTCCGCCGCCGCGCGCGCCCACTTCTGCGCCAGTCTCTCCGCCAGGTCAGGCGCGTCGAAGAACATGTTGAGCTCCATCTCGTGGAACGCGGACCTCGCCCATGCGTTCCAGCTTCCCACCGAGCACAGCCTTCGGTCCGCGACGCAGAACTTTCCGTGCTGAAATCCGTGCTTGCCCTTCCCGACGCCTTCGGCGCGCTGGTCGTTCTTCGGGCCGGTGATGTACAGCTCCACCTTCGGCGCCGCGACGAGCAGCGCTCTGGCGCCGGCGGCGAGGTCGCCCATGGGCGTCTGCAGGTCCGCGGAGAACTGCGAGTTGAGCAGCACGCGCACGCGCACGCCGCGATGCGTCGCGCGGCGCAGCGCGTCGATGAGCGGCGCGTGCGGCGCGGCGAAGCCGACGCACATGAGGAACTCGCGCTCCGCCCGGTCGGCGAGCCCGACGACGGCGCGGAGCACGGCGTCTTCACCCGCGCGGTCCGGGCGGGACAGCACGTGGTGGAAGCGCACGCCGTGCGCGTGCCATCCGAGCGGGGACATCAGGTTGACGCGCCTCGAGGCGGATTTCAGCGAGGTGGGCACCATCGTGGCGACATTGACGACGGCGACCGAGGCGTCCGACTCGGGGACGGGCGCGAGCTCGTCCGCCGCCGCCGCCCTCTCCGTCTCCGAGCGGGAAGTGACCGTCTCGAGCTTCTCCCCAGTCTGCTCGCGCCACATCTCGTTGAACAGGTCGTCGATCGCCCTCGCGGCGGCGCCGTTGACGGCGACGTCGCAGTCGCTCTTCTGCGTCAGCATCGTGGGGTAAAGGTTGGAGCCGCCGGTGACGGCGAAGGCGGCGTCCACGGCGAAGAGCTTCACGTGCGACTTCACCTCGTATCCCGCGATCGGCTCGGTCGCCTGGAAGAAGCCCACGCGGAACGAGCCCGGCGGGCACGCGTCGATGACTTTCTTCAGCGTGACGTCGTAGAAGTCCAGGAACTTGGCGCGAGATTTCGCCTCGGACGCGTACTTGCTCAGAGGCCCCCAGCCGTTGGAGCGCGCGATGGCGGCGCGCGCGACGGTGGCGTCGAGTAACATGCGCACCCGAACGCCTCGCTTCGCCGCCGCCGGCAACAACTCCGTCAGCAACCGAATGAAGTGCGCCTCGTCCGCCTTGAAGTAGCACGTCGCGATGGCGATCGAGCCTCTGGCTCTCTGGACGCACCGCTCGACCAAGCTGACGTGCTCCTCGTACCCGCCGACCAGTCGAACGTCGCACGCGGGCGCCGGCGGGAAACCGATCATGCGCATGGACTGGTCCGTGGCGAAGTCACGCACGGGCCAGACGCACTTGCCCGGCCCCATGTACTTCTGGCACCACTCGTCCACGTCCACGATGTCGACGAACTTCCGCACCTTACGCAGCATCATCATCTCGAACGCCTCGTTCTCGACGCGGTAGAAGGAGGGCAGGAAGCGGCCGGCGCACTCGCACACGTGTTTCGTCGCGAGCGTCCGAACGCGCTTCGGCAGGAGCTTCGCAGCCGCGCGGAGCGCGACGCGGCGCGCCAAGAGGCGCGCGAAGATCGTCTTGTGCACGGCGTGCTCCAGCGGCGTGAAGCGCGGGACGTGCATGAGGTCCCTCTCGGGCTCGGGCGCCGGGTCAGCCTTGGAGCGCGTCCCGGGGGCGCCGGGAGTGACACCCGGGATGCCGACGAAGTACTCGACGCGGGGCACGACGGGCGCGATCTCGAGCGTGGCGCTCACGTCGTCCTCCTGGAGCGTGACGGTGACGGACGAGCGACGCACGAGCGTGCCATGGTCCGCCGCGGGCGCGAAGCCCTCCCAGTTGCCCTCGGAGCGCACCTCGAGCGTGCTCTCCTCGGGCGCGAGCTCGGCGTAGACGTCCGAGAAGGACACCACGCGCGACCCCAAGGCATCGGATAGATCACCCACTTTCTCGGCGTGCGAGAAGGAGGTGGAGGCGGACAGTGTCACGTCGGTCGCGGAGCCCGAGTTGGCGTGCGCGCTGAAGATGGTGTGGATGTCGCCAGGCGCATCGGTGATGACGTCCATTCGAGCCGAAGCTCGAGGGAGGCGCGAAGCGCGTGCGGGTATGGCCGAGGGAGGGGCCGCGGCGGCTCGATGCTCACAAAACGTACGCGTTTTATTCTCACGCGTTCGGATCGGACGCGTTTCGATTTGAGCGCCATTTTTTCAGAGAATTTACATTAATTTGTGACTGTTTTTCACTGGTAGGTCACCTTTCTAGTCTCGTACATTAATTTGTGACTGTTTTTCGAGGGTAGGTCACCGGCGGTTCGGTTTCGCGCGCGACCCGAACCGCCCCGCCTCTCAACCTGAGGACTCTTCCTCGTCCTTCGGCGCCGCGTCTTCGTTTCCTTCGCCCCGCTCGTCGAAGATTTCAAAGATTTTCCGAATGTCCTCGAGCTGCCTCGCCTTCTCCTCGTCGTCCGCGTCCAGCTCTTCCTCCTCCTCTTCCTTATCCGCGTCATCCCCCGCGAAGATTTCCTCGAGCTGATTCACCACGTCCGCCTGCGCATCCACGAGGTAGAACAGATCGTTGAGGCTCGCGGCGGTGAGCTGCCGCTCCTCCTCCCTCGCCGCCTCGTCCGCGCTCGACGCCTCGAACGTCGAGGGGACGTCTTCCTCCCCCTCCGCGGCGATCGTCGCCTCGCCGACCATCGTCATCGGCGGCGGCGCGTTCGTCTCCTCCTCGAGCGCCTCCCAGTCCCTGAGCTCGAGGTCGAGCATGCACTGGTCCAGCGCCGCCTCTTCCTCGGGCGAGACGACCGCGGTGACGCACCCCGAGCTGCTCGCGCCGACCCTGCCGCACCGCCCGGCGCGGTGGAGGTAGCTCGCGCTCGACCCGGGCGCGTCCAGCGAGTACACGTGGTCGATCCCGGGCATGTCCAGCCCGCGCTCCACCTCGGGCGTGCACAAAAGCAGCGTCGTGCGCTGGTTCTTGAAATCCTGCATGATCCGCACCGCCTCTTTGCCGTCCGGGAGCAGCACCGCGACCTTGTGCGCGCCCCACAGCGATTTCCTCAGCGGCGTCGCCGCCGCCTCCGCCGCCTCCGCGCTCGGGCAGAACACCACCGTCCGCGGCGGCGGCGCGTCCGGCCCCGCGGCGCGGACGTCCGCGCGGATCTGCCGCGCGAGGGCGACGAGTTTCCTGCGCCGCGGCACGACCAGGCGCCTGTGCGACACCCCGGGGGGCACCCTCCCCGGGTTCCCCATGGACACCGCCAGCGGCCCCTCCGGGCGCAGGAACCCGCGCGCGCGGCATCGCGCCGTCGCCTCCTCGGGCACGCGCACGCCGCACAGGACGATCTGCCTGTCCTCCATCACGGGCGCGTACGGGCTCGGCTTCAGAAGCTCGTCCATCGCCTCCGCGTGGAGCTCGAACAGCTGGTCCGCCTCGTCCGCGATGATCGTCTGCGCGAGGTCGACGTCGAGGAAGCCCGAGCGTTTCATCCGAGCAAGCGCGTCGGGCGTGCCGACGACAACCTCCGCGACGTCGGCAAAGCCCTCGCGCGTCTCGTGGTCCTCCTCGAACACCCCGACGCACTTCAGGCCCTGCGGGCCGAAGTAGTTGAACATGTTCCCCGGGTCGCCCGGGACGCCGACGTTGACGTTGCCGCCGAACAGGCGGAACGTGAGCATGACGGTCTGGATGACGAGCTCGCGGCTCGGGACGACGATCAACACCTGCAGCATCCGACGCGCGACGAAATCCATGTTGTCGAGGCTCGGCATGAGGTACGCCAAGGTCTTGCCGCTGCCCGTCTGCGCCTGGAGCACGACGTCGCGCTTCTTAAAGAACGCGAGCGCGGCGCGGCGCTGCACCGCGGTGGGGTACCGGAACCCCAGCTGCTCCGCGCGGGCGCAGAGCCACTCCGCCATCCCGAGCGCGCGCCAGTCGAGGATCTCCCCCGCGGGCTCGCCGGACGCGCCCTGGAGCGCCCTGAGCCGCTCGCTGAGCTTCGCCGCCAGGCCGTAGTCCTCCACCGCGATCGAGCGCGAGAGCGCGGTCGTCAGCACGTTCTCGTCCTCGGAGCCGAGCAGGATGACCAGCTCCGCGTCGCTCAGACCGAGCCCGGGGGCGTCGCGCGAGGGCTCGGACGCCCCGCCGGGGGACTCGGGACCGAGCGCGGCGGGGGCGAACGAGGACGATCGTCGGCGGCGCGCCGCGCGGACGCGAGGGCGAGGGCGAGCCGACCGGAGAAAACCCGCGCGCGAACGCCCCGCGACGAGCGAAGCGGCGCCGAGGCGAGGCGCGGTGAGCGACATCGACGTCGTCGATCCAACGCCCGGGCGCGCGCGCCGAGAGTGCCGGAGGGGCGACGACGGTTGGTGGATAAACGCGTCGAAGAACGCGGCGAAGCTCGTGGAAGTGGATTGATTCATCACAGCGGATGTAGCGCTCACAGGCTGCGTGGCGACATCTTTCGTCGCCGGGAGTGTTCGTGGCCGAACTTCATCCCGTCGAAGGCGTCTTCCTCGGCGGCGGTCTTCCTCGGCGCTCTGAGAGATTCTTCGCAAAGGCGTCTCCATTCGCTTAACCCTCCTCTCCCTCTCTCTCCTCCCTCACCCGCACCCTCCGCCTCCGCCGCCTCCTCCTCCCGACCTGATCTGATCCTCGTAATCGCCCCTCGCCCACTTCCTGAAGTTGTCGAACATCTGCTTGGGTTTGTTCGGGAGGTTCTCGAGCGCGTCGAAGATCTCGATGAGGTCGGCGTTGGGGTCCTCCATTCCTTGCTTCGTCGGGATCCCGCGGATGGGCGCCAGCCTCCGCCTCACCGCGGTCGTCGTCGCGTTCACGAGCTTTTTCTCCGCGAGCCTGAGCTTCGCGGCGGTTCGCTCGCGCTCGCTCAGGCCCTTCTCCTTGAGCTGCAGGAGCTCGAACTCCTCGCTGCTGGATTCGTACTCGGCGAGCATCTCCCTCGCGTCCGCCATCAGCAGCTGCAGGACCTCGTACTCGTTCATCGGGGACACGATCCTGTCCTCCTCGAACGACACCGTCATGAGCTCGCTCGGCTCCTGCACGCGCGCGAAGCGCATGTACGCGAGCATCTGCGTGGGCATGCGATCGGCAAACACCGGGAACGCCTGCGACGTCGCGCTCATCCCCATCCCCTCCAGAATCTGCCGCTTCGCGTCGTACAGCCGGTCCGTGTCCACCGTGCTCGCGGTCATCGTGAGGTAGTCCCCGCAGTGGTTCTCGTCCACGCCGCCCGTGGCGAGGAACAGGTCCCCGCTGTTCCTCCCGAGCGGGTCCACCGCCACCACCGCCGCCGTCTGCCTGGCGTCGTTGGCGCACGTCACCGCCACGCACTCCGTCGCCGCGTCGTAGTCCACCACGCCCGCGGCGCTCGCGAGCCCGCTCATGCCGGGCACGCCGTCGCCGCCGCCCGCGACCGCGGGGCTCACGCCGGGGGGCGGCGCGCCGACGACCGGGAGGAGGTCGACGAGGGGCACCATGGCGTAGACGTTGGCGGCGCCGAGCCACACCGCCCTGGCGAGCACGACGGCCAACGCGTCGAGGAACGCGGGGAGGGTGAGGAAGTCGTACGCGTCGGGAGGGTACGCGCTCGGGTCGGCGTCGATCGCGGCGCGGATGGAGGCGTGCTCCTCGATCGCGGATCTGTGGCGGTCGATCGCGGAGGCCTTCACGGGGGAGCCCTTGAGCAAGATCTCCGTCTCGGCGGGGGGCCAGAGGAGGGGGTGATCGGGCCCGGCGCTCGGGAGGGTGGCGACGTACGGCGCCCACTCCGACAGGGCGCCCTTGAAGCGCTCGTGGCACAGCCACAGGGCGAGGCCGACGAGCTCGCCGCGGCCGGCGGCGAGGCCGGCGACGATCGGGCTGTCCGCGACGTCCACGGACGTCACCGCGAGGTGCTGCGGGATCTCGATGAGCGGCTCGCCCGCGCGCGCGTCGCTCACGAGCGTCGCCGCGCCGCCGTCGCCGAAGCTCACCTGCGAGGCCGCGCCGGCGGGGAGGCCCTTCTCCACCGTGAGCCAGGCCACGAGCTCGCGCGCGGCGGCCTGGTCGACGCCGGACGTCGCGGGCGCGACCGCGGTCGCCGCGGACGCGCGAACGCGGAGGCGCGAGGGCGACGCGCGAGGAGGGGCGGACGCGCGAAGGAACGCGCGGGGCGGGCGAGGGCGCGCAGGGCGGGACGCGCGCGACGCCCCGGGGAGCGCCGGCGCGACCGAGGGAGACGCGCCCGGCGCCCTCGGCGCGCGCACCGCGTGAGAGGCAGACATCGTGCCGAGCTCGCGCGGACGGGTGTGCGACGCCACGCCTATCATCAACGCCGCGCGACGACGCGAAACACCGCGAGCGCCAGCGAGGCGCGAGATCTTGTCTCACGTGTGAAAGCCGGGGTCCTCGCCGGGTGGGGTGGCCGCGAGCTCCTCTCCAAATCTCTGGACGAACTTGCGAATTCTTTAGACCAAGGATGCTTGAGTCATCATTCTCCGAGCGTTTCTCGTCGCCTCGCCCCTCCCATCTCCCGCGCGCACCTCGCGCAGTCGCACCTGAACCCGAACCTCGCGAGCTGCGCCGCGCGCATCGGCGCCGCCGCGTCCGTCTCCACGTACGCGTGCCTGAGCTCCTCCCCCGCGCGCACGTCCCGCGTCGCCACCGTCACCGCCACCACCCCCCGCGCGTCGCCGCCGCCGCCGCCGCCGCCGCCGCCGCCGTTGCCCGCCCCGACGAACCCCCGAGTCTCGAAACGCACCTCCGCGTTCGGCTCGCAGTCGTGGTTCATGAGGCAAGTCAGCGGGAACACCCCCGCGCCGTCGTACGCCTCCTCCTCCCGCCCCGACGGTGACGGCACGACGACCGAGAGTTGGTTCCTCGCGACGAGTCCCGCGAGCTCGGCGACGGCGTCGGCGTTCCACGCGTCGGCGGTGGAGAGGCGGCGCGAGGGAAGAAGTCTCGGCGAAGTCTCCTCGCCGGCGCCTCGCGGGGTCGGTGCTCTGGCCTCGTCCGCGCCGACGGCCGCCGCGGCGGCGCTCAGGAGCGAGGCGTACGCCTCGCACCGCGCGCGGAGGGTCTCGCCGCGAGCCGCGTCTCCGACCGCCGTCGCGAGGTCCCACCACGGGCCTCGCGCGAACCAACGCAGGTTCGCGGACGCGAGGGGACCGCCGCCGCCGTCGTCGTCGTCGTCGTCGTCGTCGTCGTCGTCGTCGTCGTCGTCGCGCGCTGAGAGAGTCTCGACGGCGACGCAACGCGCGAAGGCGGCGACGAGCATCGGGAGAATGCCGTCGCCGTGCTCGTCCCTCGCGGCTTCGAGCTTGAGCGCGGCGATGGGATGTTCCCACGCGTCGAGCGGGCCGACGCAGACGACGCGATGGCCGCCGCGCGCGAAGTGCGCGTCGCGGCACGCCGCATCGCAGTACGGCTCGCCGCATCCCCAAGCGCACGTCGTCGTCTCGTCGGACGTCGCGTCCGCGTCCGAGGGGCGCGGGAGGTGGACGTGGCAGTTCGCGCACGCGCGCGCCGAGGCGCGGTTGCCGGGGTCCTGAAGAAGCAGCGCGGGTCGCTCGACGAACGCCACCTCGCCCTTCCTCAGCGGCGCGGTGGCGAAAAGACCGCGCCCGCCGCCCGCCGTCGGCGTCGGGCCCGCCGCGACGCCGCCCCCGGCGCGGCGGCATAAGACCGCGAACGCGTCGGGCGACGGGAGGGGGGTGTCCCACCACGGCGCGGGAGCGGACGCGCCCGCCATCGCGCCGGGGAGGGTGGCGCGTCGAACGTACCGACGCCGACGCGAAAACCGACGGACGGAAAACCGCTAAACCGCGTCGTCCCCGTCAGCCCGCGCGAACGCAGTTTATTCAAAATGTCAGCCACGAGGCGCCTCGGACGTACCGCGCCACTCTCTACGGCGTCCCTGAGAGGGCGCGCCGACGCGCCGCGAGGCCCGTCGTCGTCTCCGAACGCGCGTCGTTTCGCGCGCGCGCGGTCGCGCGTCGCGCCGACTCGCCGACTCGATCGCCGACGCGCGTTCGCGCTCGCCCGAGACGCGTTCGACCCATCCGCTTTTTCAAAGCCACGACGCGAGCGCGCCATGCCGTTCGCGAGCGACTGGCTCAAGGGGAACAAGCGCATCTCCCAGGCGTTCGCGGCGCACGAGCGTAAGCACGACGAGCCGCCCCCGAGCGCGTCCCGCGGCAAGTCCCTGCTCCTCGACGAGGTCCTTCCCCGGAGCTCCGGGGCGACATGGCAGGGCGGGCAGCTGCGACGCGTCCAAGGCACGGCGCTGCTCGAGAAGAAGCACCCGTCCCCCGCCGTTCCTCCCGCGCTGGCTCGCCCACTCGCGCGCGCCGCGGATCCCCGCGCCACCGCGTCCGTCGTCGCCGCCGCGGACGAGGCGGCTCGGAAGGAGAAGGAGCGCGCGGAGCGCATGGAACGAAACCGGCGCGACGCGCTCGAGCGGTTGGCGAGGAGGGCGCCCGCCCCCAGCGGCGGCGCCTCCTCCGTCTCGTCGACCGCCGTCCCTTCCGCCTCGGCGCCCGGTAAACCGCTCGCGCCGCGACCGTCACTGACACCGCCCGGCGCCGCGTTCGGACACGGCGCGAACGCGCCCCCGGGACCCGCTCGGCGGACCTCCGCTTCCTCCGGGTTGGTCTCCTTCGGGGGCGCCAACGCCGCGAAGGCTTCGCGCTCGGGCGCGCTCGACGCCGGGTTCGGGGTGAAAAGCGACCAGAAAGCGGAGAACCAGCCCTTCGTGATCGACATCGAGCTCGGCGAGTCCTTCTCCAGGCTCACGGTGCGGGCCAAGTCGTTCCCCGGGTATCCCGGGTACGCGGCGCTTCAGTGGATCACCGCGTCGAACCCGGAGTGTAAGAAGTACATCTCCGAGAAGGGAGAGTTCGCCACCTGGCGAGTGACGCCCGCGTCCGCGTACCACGCGCTCGCCGAGCGCGCGCGAAACGACCCGCTCCTCGCGCTCGAGGATAAGGTGGCGCAGCTTCGGGAGCGCCTGCGGTGCGAGATCGAGGCGGGGGAGAAGCGCTTACGCCGCTCGGAGGACGAGGCGAAGGCGGCGAACGTCGCGCTCCCCGCGGCGGCGGCGGCGGCGGCGGCGGAGGCGGCGAGCGCCGAGGCGTTCGAACTGACGAACCCGGGACCGAACAAACGAGGGAAGCAGAACCCCGGCGGAAGGGGCGGGGTGTGGTACGGGGGTCGCGGGCGGGGGCGCGGGCGGGGGCGCGGACGGGGGGGAGGCTCCGCGCCGGCGGAGGAGCGAGCGACGTCTCCGCCGCCTCGGCTGGAGGCGCCCCGCGCGCCGGAATCGCTCTCGGCGCGCGTGGGGGGCATGGACGAGATGGATCTCGCGAACGCGATCACCATCGCCGTGCGCACGATGCCCCGCGGGCCCGGGAAGCGAATCAACCCGGCGACGGCGTCCGCCGCGGATCTCGAGAACGTGTTGCGACACTTGCAGAGGCAGCACGGCGTGTCTCTGGGCGTGCCGGCGGCGCGAGCGAGCGGCGGCGGAGGCGCGCCTTTGCTACTCCCCGTCGTCTCTCGCGCCGTCTTGCGCTGCGGCTTCGGGGGGTCCACGCACCGCGTCGGCGCCCCGGTGGACGTCGCGACGAACTCGCGGACGATGCACGCGTTCTTCGCGCGATCGTCGAATCAGCCGACGGAGGCGGCGCGGGAGGCGCCCGCGCCCGCGGTCGAGAGTTTCCTCTCCGAGAGCGCCGGAGCGACGGGTCTCCTGGAGCCCGGCGCGGCGGTGCTCGTGGAAGGCCTCAAGGCGAGGCCGGACCTGAACGGAACGCCCGCGGTGGTGGTGGCGTTCGCGGCGGAAAGAGAGCGGTACCGGGTGAAGATGACGGCGACCGGAGAGGAGCTTTACCTTCGCCCGGAGAACGTGCGCGCCGCGTCTCGAGGAAAGACCGCCGGAGCCGCCGCCGCCGACGCCGCCGACGACGCGCCCGTCGACGTCGTGGATCTCTCCTCCCCCCGGAGATCGACGCCGGGGGGCGTCGCTCGCGAGCGCGGGGCTGACGCGTACGATTCCGACGTCGAGGAGCCGAACGCGCCGATCGATCTCTTGTCGTCGGATTCGGAGGGAGAGGATGCCCCGGCGGAGACTCCGGACGGTCCCGACGAGGCGCGCGCCGACGCGGCGCCGCCGAGCTCGACGCGTGCGATCGAGCCGTCGGCGGCGCACGCGGCGCGGGTGACGGCGTTCCTTCGCGGAGTGGACGCGGAGACGCGCGCGGGTCTGCTGGAGGAGATTCAGCGCGCGGCGGCGGATTTGATTCGCCTCCGCGGAGAGCTTCGGCGGTTGGAGGGCGCGATTCGAGAGGGGCGGCGGCGAAAGAGCCGAGCGGGAGGGCGCGCGCCCGCCGACGACGCGGGCGGCGGGCGCGGCTTCGACGTCGGCACGGGCGCGGGGTTCGGGTGGGAGGGGCAGGGCGCGTCGTCGTTGGGGTTCAACATGGAGGATTTCGGCAGCTGGTGATATGAATATGAATATACCGTACCGCGTGAGGGCGGAGTTGATTGGAAAGGCGGGACGCGCGCGTAGGTACTTGTAGGAGAGCGCGTGTGAGCTGAAACGCTCGAATGAACATCACAACACTTTTTTTTTTCTCAGTCTTGATCTTGGTCCTCCCGTCGGATGGGACGCCCGGCGCGCTCAAGAGCGCGCCGGGCGATCACGCACGACGGCTAAGAGGGTCGCACTAGGCGCACCGCTTAGTAGAAGCCGAAGCCGGAGGCGGCGTTGGTGAGGACGTTGGCGTGGACGGGGTCCGCGACGTGCGCCTGCCAGTTGGCG
>MDSW01050785.1_pt1 | contig 66527 bp, 58 predicted proteins | sample 811171 | NCBI WGS metagenome assembly MDSW01 (sample SAMN05326641, study PRJNA326480) | marine metagenome | isolation source: seawater | place: Atlantic Ocean: North West | collected 2012
CCAAGCTTGACCTGCCAATCAGGCAGGCGCTGCGCTTGGCCGCCTTGCCGCACCGTCTGTGAGGACTCGAACGCGATCCGCGAGAGGTTATGCAGAGCTTCCTTAAGGAAGCTCTCCACAGCTTGCCCCGGCCCGGCGCTTCGCGCACATGCTTCGCGTGGGGTTCGGCCTCACAGACGCTGCGGCTGGACACCTTGCCGCACCGTCTGTGACCCAGTTGATTTTCTAGGCGAACACGACCCGCGAGAGGTTATGTAGCGCTTCCTTACGTCCGGTCTGCGCGGTCAATCGTCGCCGTCGTCGCTAAACGCGGTCGCGCCGCCGCTTTCGTTGTATTCGCGTACGTCATTACCCAACCGGTCGGTGGCTTCTCGCTGGGCCGCCGAACGCTCGCGATCGATCGTTGAGGGCTGGCGCTCGTCGATGGCCGTTGCGCTCTCGTCGGGCTGGCTTGACGCGTTATAGGTGTTGATATCGTCGGCCAGTCGCCGAGCTTTTGGATCGACGGCCGGATCTCGTCGATCGCTATGAGTTCTGCCGCGCTCGGCCGACGAGGTTGCCCTGTTGGCGTTATAGGCATCGATCTGCTCGGCCAGCGGCTTCGGACTCTTGATTTCCGACGGCGTCGATTCTGCCGCGGGCGGCGTATCGGCGGCCGCCATTACAAGAGGCGAGCCGGCCAAGAACAACCCCGCCGTGCCGATGGAAAACATGATTTTTATATTCATAACGCACATATCCGACAGATCGTCTGCCGATTGATAACCCAAAGGGTCAGGCTAGCGGCTTGTCGAAAGCCTGGCTGTTCGACCATGGGCGAGCATGCGCCGGCCACAAAAAAGCCGGCGCCTTGACGCCTGCTTGATCACGAAGAAGATCCGTTTGCGCTATTGCAGCGTGCGAGTGTTCCGGCCAACGACGTCCAACGAGCCGCCGCTGCGATTGAACTGCGTGACTTCACGCCCCAGCGCCAGCGCTCGCTGATCCGGTGAGCGGCTGTAGTCCACGGTATCGCCGGCCGGCGCCAGCTCCCCGTTGTAGGCCCGCACCGCACGGGCCAAGCGCTGAGACGCCGGACTTGCCGCGGTATTTTGGATCATTGCGTTATTGACTGCGCTAGGCGCTATTGCGCCCGCGGTAGGCCCTGCGTTGTAGGCATCGATGGCTCCGGCCAACGTCGCAGCGTCTTGGCTTTGAGTCGGATTTTTCGCGACCGACGGCGTGGCAGTGCCGTGGTGGATTGCTTTAACGGCGTCCTGCTGAGCCGAGGCGGCGACGCTTGCGATCAGCAGCGCGCTTGTCGTGATGATTCGTGTCGTATGAGCCATGATTCAAACCTCCACTTGATCCGACCGTCGCGTGTGGGCCGGCCGTTCAACTGATGGCGAATATAAGACTTAAGACGTATTGACACAAATCCTCTTAATGAAATTTGTCTAGCCTGGAATTGCCGCATGCACGCCGCTGATGCGCGGAAAGCTTTTAATCTCATACCATTCAATGGTTTGCCAGAGTCAATCAGACATTAATTCAGGCGGACCGTGTCTAGATGTCACGACTAGACGCGCTAACGGAAAACGAAATCGTGTTTTAGTCGCGCATTATTGCAGCGATAGCCATCGACTTTAGTCGCAAGTGCATGGCCTATCCGTGTCGTTTGTCCGTTATAGACCGGCTACCAACCGGCGGGTCTCGTTGGCTTAGACGAAAGTCGGATGTGTCGCCACCCGCATCGCCGGTTTTACAGCAAGTCTTTGTTTTGGCGGCCGTTTCGAAGCCGGCACGGCAGCTCGCTGATCGTGCCAAGAAACAATGGGCCGCTCGAGGGTTTGCATTGGTCGCACGCAACGCGCATACCGGAGCTATATGTAGACGCACGAGTCAGTGCTCGTACTCAGAAGCAACGGCTGGCGGAGACGGCAGCTATAGGAGACAAACGATGAACAGAACCGGTGTTGCCGTTGCCGTAGTCGGCGCTATTCAACTGGCGTTGAGCAGCCTGTTGTTGTTTCTGTTCAGTCAGACGAGTGGCGCAGATTTTTCAACGTACTGGGCCGCCAGCGGCTGGACCATCTGGTACCCGCAGTACGTGGCCGGTTTTACACTGGTCGTCGTGGGCTTCGTAGTGACTTTCGTGAGCCCCACCACGCCCGGCGGTTCGCGCACGACGCGCTAGGGCGTGTCGTCATGAGATATGACGCCGCATAGCGCGTCCGGCGCGGGCAACCCGTAAGGGTCGGCGGCCAAGCCCCGGCAATCCTGCGTTATCGTTCGCTCACGTGGAATGACCACGCGACGCTCGCGATGTCTTGTTTTGCCGCGGCTTGGCCGCCGATGCGTCGCCTTATCTTGTGACGACACGCCCCAGACCCCGTCTAACTCACCCGCCGTCCGGCGACGGTGCCTCGGTCGGCCAGTTGAGATTGGTCGTTGTCGGCTCGCTGTCGCCGGACTTGTCGCGTTTTTCAAAACGCGCGCCGCCGGCGGCTTCCATCGACACGCTCATGCGCGGTGCGCCCAGGTTGATCTGCTCGTTATCCATACGACGTTTCAGCGCCAGATTGAAGGCGCGTGCCACGTCCCACTGATATTCGGGCGCGGTACGCAGGCGCATACGCAGGATCGGCGAGCCGTTATCGAACTCGTGGATGCCCTGCATTTCCAGGTGTGAGCGGATCAGCCCGCGCATGAACGGGTCGCGGTGCAGGTCGGCGGCGGTCTTGCGCATCAGCTCGATAGCATCGTCGATACGCAGATCGTGCGGAATACGCAGTTTCATCAGCGCGATACCGAACTGGCGCGACATGTTGTGGATAGCATCGATATGCGAAAACGTGGTGATGTGGACGACGCCGTCCAGATCACGCAGGCGCACCGTACGCAGGTTCAGGCCCTCGACGGTCCCCATATAGCCGTTCATCTCGACGAAGTCGCCAACGGCCAGCGAGTCTTCGATGAGAATGAAGATACCGGTAATGAGATCGGCCACGAGACTCTGTGCGCCAAAGCCCAGCGCAATGCCGATTACACCGGCGCCGGCCAACAGTGGTGTCACGTTGACGCCCAGATTGGCCAGGCCGGCGATGCTGCCGATGATGAGAATCGTGAACAGTGCGATGTTGCGGATCATCGGCGTGATGGTCTGTGCGCGATTGCTGTTGCGCTTGCGTCCGCGGGCATCCTTGCCGTGAAGCGCGCGGTGGATCGCGCCGTCAACGGCGATCCACACCAGCCAGGCGATCAGCACGGTAAGCCCGATACGAATCAGCGCGTGGCCGATACGTGAGCTGGTGGCCCCGGGCTCACCGATGCCAAACAGCGAGAATCCCCAGACGCGTAGCGACAAATCCGCGAAGACGATCCAGACAGCACAGTGGCCGAGCGTGAACCCCAGATGGCGCAGGCGGTTGGCGAAGTGGCTCTTCAGGGTGCGCCGCGCGGCGCGTTCGTGCTGCCGACGAATAACGCCCGTGACCACGAGAGCCAGCACCAAAAACACGGTACAGACCATCGCTCGGGCAAATGCAGCGTCTGTTTCGCCGCCGGTGACGAAGATCGCGACCAGCGAGGCGATGACCAGAAGCAGCGCCGGGATATGCCAGAGCCGCGCGGCGAAGGTGACCAGGTCACGGAAGTTGTTGTTCAGCCGGTTTTTCAGGCGCCGGTTGCTGATCAGGTGCGCCACCGGACGACGGATACGAATGACCAGAATGCCGCTCATTATCGCCGCGATCACGTTGGCCGATACCGACAGCCCGTCTGACAGGCTGTAGCCCAGCAACCCGATCATGCGATTGCTGTTGACCGCGTCGCCGAGGGCGACGAGCGCACCGATGAAAAACAGCGGCATCAGCGCCTTGTCGTGCAGGATCGATACGGCAACGCGGCGATGGCCCCGAGTGAACAGGGCGATAACGACATCAAATACGGTCGACAGCAGTCGGCCACACAGGGCGACGTACGCCAGAACCAACAAGAACGCGCGCGCGGGCGTGGCGGCCTCGAGCAGACGAACACTGGCCAGCAACAGGCCGAAAGTGAACAGCCACGGAAAAACCCGACGCACGAAATGCGCCAGCAACATCCAGGGCCGCGGCTCGGGCGGCAATTTGATCGGCCAGCCCCGATGCACGAACAGCCGCCGTGCCGCGGCCATAAGCCCCACGAGGAGCACGGCCCAAATCAACAGGCCCACGCAGATCTCGCTCAGGTTGCGTGCCAGGGCACGGCGCTCGGTTTGCGCCAGCAAGGCATTGGCCTCGGCGGCGGCGTCGCTGGCGTTGGCTTCCCAGACCTCAAGCGGCGATGCGCCCGATTCTGACGTATTGGATAGGTCGGAAAACGAATCCGCCAGTGCGCCAAGCAGCCCGCCGCGGGTAGTGACCGAGTCTGCGTTGCGATCAGCTTCGGCGGCGGTGGACTGTTTAAGCTGTTTGAGCTGGGCCAGTAGCGCCTGACGCTGCTCGGTGTTTTCCAGCGTTTCGATGATGTCGTCGAGCGACGCTGATAGCTCTGCGGCGTCGGGTTGGGGGCTGGCGCTGTCTTTATGGCCGGACAATGACTCGACGCTGGCAAGTCCCTGCGCGCTGGCGGGCTGTATGACCGCAGCCGTCACAACGAGCGCGATCAACCACAGGCCGAATAGCCAGCAGCGAAATATGGGGCGAGCCGTCGTCCAACCGAGTGTCACAGCAACCGTCTGGGGCGAGTGGGTGATAGCCGGAGTATCGAGGTGCGGGTCGTTGCGAACAAGTCGTATGTAAAAACAGTGGGCCGCAGAGCTGCGGCGATGGAGATTCGCTGTGCGCGAATAAGCGCGACGTTTTGTCGCATCCCGTACCGCGCCGAGGTTAGGCGGTCCGCCCGCAATCGCCGACCGCTGCTTGATCGCGGGCTGTCGCGGTCTGCGTTGTCTTCTAGGCCGGGGCGGGACAAGATTGACCGCGACTTAAGCGCGCATGTATTTTGCTCGCCGTGAAATACGAGTCATTTGCCTGACTCGTACGCTTCTAACGGGTCGGCGGTGGGTTGCCGGCCCCGCCGTTTTCACGAGCTTCGATAGCGCTGCCGCCGGACTGTGTCGGTGGGCACGATCGGCTCCAAGGCTTGAGACGCAATGCTTAGAAACAGTCTTCGCTTGTTCGCGGGCGCGATGGTAATCGGCCTTACGTTGCTGGTCAGCGGTTGCGACTTCAGCTACATGTCGGTCATGGACCCGGTGGGTCCGATCGGTGAAGAAGAACGTAACATCACGTTGCTCACCGTGATCCTTATGGCGTTCGTGTTCTTCCCCATTCTGGGGATGACCATCGCCATCGCCTGGCGCTATCGCTCGACGAGCACCAAATCGGCCTATACGCCGGACTGGGACCATTCCTGGCTGGTCGAGATCTTCGCCTGGGGCGGGCCGCTGGTCATCTTGATCATCCTGGCGGTGATGACCTGGATCTCCACCCATAATCTGGACCCCTACAAGGCGCTCGAGTCGGAGAAAGCGCCGCTGCGCATTGATGCCGTGGCCACCGACTGGAAGTGGCTGTTCGTGTATCCCGACCAGCACGTGGCCTCGGTCAACGAGTTTGCCTTCCCGGTCGATCGGCCGCTGGAGATCCACCTGACCTCCAACTCGGTTATGAACGCTTTCATGGTCCAGCGCATGGGCTCGCAGATCTTTGCCATGTCGGGCATGGAGACCAAGCTGCATCTAATGTCGCACGAAACCGGTAATTTCGATGGCGGCAACTATCAGTACACCGGTGACGGCTTTGCCAAGATGCGGTTCATGGCCCGGGCGATGACCGAGCAGAACTACCAGGAGTGGCTGTCGCAGGCCCGCAGCCAGGGTCAGCCCATGGATCTGGCCAAGTTCCAGAGTTTTGCCCAGCCCAGCATGGCTGAGGACGTGGCCTACTTCGCGCCGGTGCAGGACAACCTGTTCGGCAAGATCATCAATCAGTTCCGTGAGCCGGGTGCGCTTCCGGATCAGCAGATGACGCCCGCCCACGGCGCGGCCGCTCATCAGACCAGCACCGCTCATGAATGAGTTCGCCGCAAGCGACTTTCTGGTTCCCCGTGAGATGAAATCATCATGAACCTACTCGGCAAACTGTCCCTCGACGCGATTCCCGACGAGCCGATCATCCTGGCCGCTGACGCCATGATGATTCTGGTGGCGATCGGTCTGGTCGCTGCGGTGACCTATTACGGCAAGTGGAAATATCTCTACGATGAGTGGTTGACCACAGTCGACCACAAGAAGATCGGCGTGATGTACATCATCGTCGCCATGGTTTTCTTGATGCGTGGCTTCATTGACGCGCTGATGATGCGCGCCCAGCAGGCGTTTGCCAGCGGTGGTTCGGAAGGCTATCTGCCGGCGCATCACTTCGCCGAGCTGTTCACCGGCCACGGCACCATGATGATCTTCTTCATGGGCATGCCGTTTCTCATCGGCTTGATGAACATCGCCGTGCCCACGCAGATCGGCGCACGCGACGTGGCCTATCCGTATCTCAACGCCGTGAGCCTTTGGCTGACGGTTTCGGCCGGCATGCTGGTCATGGCCTCGCTGGCGATTGGTCACTTCTCCGACGCTGGCTGGACGGGTTATGCCCCGTATTCGGGCATCAAGGCCAATCCGGGCGTGGGCGTGGACTACTGGATCTGGGCGCTCCAGATCTCGGGTATCGGCACCACCATTACCGGTATCAACTTCTTCGTGACGATTATGAAGGAGCGGGCGCCGGGCATGAACCTGATGCGCATGCCGATGTTCACCTGGACATCGCTGTGCACCAACATCCTGATGGTGCTGGCGTTCCCGGCGCTGACCGTGGTGCTGGCGCTGCTGACGCTGGACCGTTACGCCGGCTTCCACTTCTTTACGTCGGACGGCGGCGGCAACCAGATGATGTTCGTGAACATGTTCTGGGTCTGGGGTCACCCCGAGGTGTACATCCTGATCCTGCCGGCCTTCGGCGTGTTCTCGGAAGTTACCGCCACGTTCTCGAACAAGCGCCTGTTCGGGTATGCCTCGCTGGTCTACGCCACGATGGTTATTGCCCTGCTGTCGTTCACCGTGTGGGTGCATCACTTCTTCACGATGGGCCAGGACGCCACGCGTAACTCGGTCTTCGCCATCGCGACGATGATCATCGGCGTGCCAACCGGGGTGAAGATCTACGACTGGCTGTTCACGATGTTCCGTGGGCGTATTCGCTTCAACCTGCCGATTCTGTGGACGCTGTCGTTCATCATCACGTTCACCATCGGCGGCATGACCGGCGTGATGCTGGCTATCCCGGGCATCGACTTCAAGATGCACAACGGCCTGTTCCTGGTGGCGCACTTCCATAACGTGCTGATTCCGGGGATGCTGTTCGGGCTGTTCGCCGGTTATCACTACTGGTTCCCGAAAGCGTTCGGTTTCTGCCTGGATGAAGTCTGGGGGCGCCGCTCGTTCTGGGGCTGGACCATCGGCTTCTACTTCGCCTTCATGCCGCTGTATATCCTCGGCCTGATGGGCATGCCGCGTCGCATGGTCACCTATGATGATCCGGCCTGGCAGCCGTTCCTGATCGTGGCCGCCATCGGTGCGCTGTTCGTGGCCTTCGGCGTGCTGGCCATGGTCATCCAGCTGATCGTGTCGATCCGTGATCGCGACCAGCTCAAGGATGTATCGGGCGACCCGTGGAACGGCCGTACCCTGGATTGGGGCACGGCATCGCCGCCGGCCGAGTACAACTTTGCGGTCATCCCCGAGGTCAAGGATCGCGACGCCTGGGCCGACATGAAGGCACGCGGCGTGGCCTATGCCCGCCCGGACAAGTACGCCGATATCCATATGCCGAAGAACACCGGCGCTGGGTTCATCATCGGTGTGCTGTCGTTCTTCTTCGGGTTCGCGCTGATCTGGCATATCTGGTGGCTGGTCGTCGCCAGCGGTATCGGCATGATCGCCACCGTGATCGCTCGCGGCTGTGACGACGACACCTGGTTCGTCATCCCGGCCGACGAGGTCAAGCGACGCGAAGATAAGCGTTACGAAGCGCTCGAAAAAGCCGGCGTGGTCTAACACGCCGGCACGAGCCAGCCGCTTTATTCGTCCTGTCTAGTCAACTGGAAAGCTAATATGAGTCACGGCGCCAACACCGTTCATGGCGCATCGAGACCCGACACCATCGTCAACTTCGGGTTCTGGGTGTACCTGATGAGCGATGTGATCCTTTTCTCGATGTTGTTCACGATGTTCGTAGTGGTATCGGACAATACCTTCGGCGGGCCCGGCGGCGAGGAGCTGTTCAAGCTTCGCGACGTCTTCTTCGAGACGATGGCGCTGCTGTTTTCCAGTATCACCTTCGGCTTTGCGATGCTCTCGATGCACGCCAAGCACAAGGGTGGGGTGCTGCTCTGGCTGCTGGTGACCTTCATCTTCGGGGTGTTGTTCATCACGCTGGAACTGCACGAGTTCTACGAGCTGGTGCACGAAGGGGCCACGCCGCAGGCCAGCGCGTTCTTGTCGGCCTTCTTTACGCTGGTGGGCACGCACGGCACGCACGTCAGCTTCGGCCTGCTCTGGATTCTGGTGATGGTCGGCCAGGTGGCGCTCAAGGGCGTGACCCCGCCGGTGGCATCGCGTCTGTTCCGTCTGGCGCTGTTCTGGCACTTTCTGGACATCGTATGGATTGCGGTGTTCTCCACGGTCTATCTTTCGGGAGTCATGGGATGAGTCATTCTCCGGCCCACGAAGAGCATCACGAAGACACCCGTCTTGGCGGTCTGAACCTCAAGACGTATATCACCGGCTTCGTTCTCTCATTGATTCTCACCGTCATTCCGTTCGGGGCCGTGGGCTTCGAGTGGTTCGGCATGGGCACCACGCTGATCATCGTGGCGGTCACGGCGGTGGTTCAGATTCTGGTGCAGATGTATTTCTTCCTGCATTTGGACTTCTCCCCCGAAAGCGCCTGGAACACCGGCTCTGCGCTGTTCAGCCTGCTGATTCTGGCGGTGCTGGTCGGCGGTACGCTGTGGCTGTTCTATAGCCTGGAAATGCGCACGATGATGGGCATGTAGGCCCGCCCTCGTGACGTAAAAAAGCCGGGCCGTCCTTTGACGACCCGGCTTTTTTTATGGCTGCGGCTCGAGTACGCCGCGGCCGACACCGCCCAGAGTGGCCAGAGCGGCTAGAGCGCGTCGCGCAGCGCGGGATAGAGGCGGGTGAAGGTCTCGTAGCGTGGGGTATAGGCCGCGACAAGCTCGGGATCGGGCTGTTCGAAGTCGTCGGGCAGGGTCACCATGGCCGCCACGGCTGCGTTCACGTCGGCATAGACGCCCGCGCCAACGGCGGCCAGAAGAGTCGCGCCGTAGGCCGGGCCTTCCTGATCGCGCTGCACCGCCACGGGCTTGTCGAGGACCGCCGCGATGATGGCCCGCCAGACCGGGCTGTGGGCGCCGCCGCCGCCCAGCAGCAGGCGTTGGGGCACCACGCGCTGGGCTTCGATACGGGTCAGCGAATCACGCAGCGAAAAAGCAACGCCCTCGAGGATGGCCCGGATCATGTGGCGCTTGTCGTGCGACAGGGTCAGGCCGATCCAGGCTCCGCGGGCGTTGGCGTCCATATGCGGTGTGCGCTCGCCGGCCAGGTAGGGCAGGAAATACAGGTCATCGGCACCAGGGGCCACGGTGGCGGCCTCGTCGGCCAGCAGCCCGTGCAGATTCACGCCAAGTCGCTCGGCCACACCGGCTTCGTCCTGGGCGAATTTCTGGGCAAACCAGGCCAGGCTGCCGCCGGAGGCTAGCGATACGCCCATGAGGTGATAGGCGCCGGGCACGGCGTGGCAGAAACAATGCAGCTCACCGCTGGCATCGGGGCTGGCCGTGTCGCTGTGGGCAAACACCACGCCCGAGGTGCCGATAGAGACCAGCGCGGTATCCGGGTCCACGATGCCGCCGCCGACGGCCGCCCCTGCGTTGTCGCCGGCGCCGGCCACGATGGGCGTGTCTGCGGGCAGGCCGCTGTCACCGGCACCTGCCGCGGTGACGTGGGCACAGATCTCCGGGCCCTCGAAGACGTCGGGCAGCCAGGCCCGCGGCAGCTCCAGGGCAGCGAGGATCTCCTCGGACCAGTCGCGGGCGGCCAGGTCGAGCAGCAACGTGCCGGCTGCGTCCGAGGCATCGGTGACAAAAACGCCGGACAGCCGATACCGGATGTAATCCTTGGGCAAGAGCACGTGCGCCAGCCGCGCGTAGTGCTCGGGCTCGTTGTCGCGCAGCCAGATGATCTTGGGCGCCTGGAAGCCAGTGAGGGCCGGGTTGCCGGTGATCTCGCGCAGCCGGGTCTGGCCCACGCGGGCTTCGATGTCGGCACAGGCGGCACTGGTGCGCTGGTCGTTCCAGAGAATAGCCGGCCGGATGACATCGCCCGCGGCGTCGAGAAACACCGCGCCGTGCATCTGCCCGGTCAGGCCGATGGCCTCGACCGGGCCCGGTATCGCCGCGATCAGCTGCTTGAGCACCTCGCAGGCGGCCTGCCACCAGTCTTCGGGGTTCTGTTCGGTCCAGCCGGGCTTCGGCGTCAGCAGCGGGTAATCGGCCGAGGCGCGCGCGATTACCGCGCCGCCGGCATCCACGGCGACCCCCTTGGCCGAGCTGGTGCCGATATCCAGGCCGATGAAGCGCTGATCTGCGGGGTTGGCCATGAATAGATCTCCTCGTGCCAGAATGCGGCCGGGATCGGATCGCACCGGCGGTTGCTATTGTGTCGTTCGTGGGACCGAGACCATACAATACGGTCTATCGTCGTTTCATCCGAGCGGGTGCCAGGCGCTGTTGACGGTAATCCGGCTGGTGCCAGCGGATTCGCCTGCCAGCGGGGCGCCCGGATGCAGCGACCACGGGCCCTTGCCCAAGCCGGCCGAGCATCGCCCGGTTGCTTTGAATCATCAGGAGAACGCGCATGAAATTCTTTGTCGATACCGCCGACGTGGACGAGATCCGCGAGCTGGCCGATATGGGGCTGCTCGACGGCGTCACGACCAACCCCAGCCTGATCAACAAGGCCGGGCGTGATTTCATCGAAACCATTACCGAAATCTGCAAGGTCGTAGACGGCCCGGTCAGCGCCGAAGTGGCGGCCACCGACTACGACACCATGATGAAAGAGGGCGAGAAGCTGGCCACTATCGCCGACAATGTCTGCGTCAAGGTGCCGCTCACGCCGGCCGGTCTCAAGGTAGGCAAGAATCTCGTCGCGGGCGGCCAGCAGATCAACGTGACCCTGTGTTTCTCCGCGGCACAGGCGCTTCTGGCGGCCAAGATCGGGGCGACGTATATCTCGCCCTTCATCGGCCGTCTGGACGATATCGGCCAGGAAGGCATGACGCTGATTCGCGAGATCGGCGATATCTATGCCGGCTATCCCGAGATTGATACCCAGGTGCTGGCGGCCTCCATCCGGGGCCCGCAGCATGTAGTGCAGGCCGCGCTGTCCGGCGCCGACGTGGTCACCGTGCCGCCCAAGGTGCTGCACCAGATGTTCAACCATCCGCTGACCGACAAGGGCCTGGAGCAGTTCGTGGCCGACTGGCAGTCCTCCGGGCAATCCATTCTTTAAAACGGGCGTTTCATGACCGATATCGTGACCTTCGGCGAAGTGCTCGCCGAGTTCATGGCGCTGGAAACCAACCAGTCGCTGGGTACGGCGGGCCGTTTTGCGGGCCCGTTCCCCGGCGGCGCGCCGGCTATCTTCATCGACCAGGCTGCCAAGCTCGGCAGTTCCGCGGCCATGGTCAGCTGCGTGGGCGACGATGCCTTCGGGCGCATGCTGGTAGAGCGTCTGGCCGCCGACGGGGTCGATACATCGGCTATCACTGTGCGGCCCGAGGCCACCACGGCCAGTGCGTTCGTGACCTACTACGACGACGGCGCGCGTGATTTTATCTTCAACATCGCCAACGGCGCCTGTGCCGAAATTTCCCCCCGGCAGTTCGACACCGTCATTCGCGGCTGCAAGTTGTTTCATATCGCCGGAACCTCGCTGTTTTCGGGCCACATGATCGACCTGGCCCGCCAGACAGCGGATCGCGTGAAAGCCGGCGGCGGGCGTGTGTCGTTCGACCCCAACGTGCGCAAGGAAACGCTGGCCCGTTCCGGTGCGCGTGAGGCGCTGACCGATCTGTTGTCGCGCACCGACATCCTGTTGCCCAGCGATAGCGAGCTGAACGTCCTGGTCGATATCGACGACGACGAAAAAGCCGTGGAGCGCGCGCTGGCGCTGGGCGTCTCGGAAATCGCCTGGAAGAACGGCAAGGACGGGGCGCGCTACTACGACGGGCACAACGTCAGCCATTACCCGAGCTTCGAGGTCGATGAAGTGGACCCGACCGGGGCAGGCGACTCGTTTGGTGCTACCTTTTGCACCCTGCGGACCCAGGGCGTGGCTGCCGAGCAGGCCATGCGCTATGCCAATGCGGCCGGGGCCACGGCGGTCTCGCGCCGCGGGGCTATGGAGGGCACATCACGCCGCGACGAGCTGGATGCGTTTATCGCAGCGCGCCGCTGATGACACACGGACCGCGTCGATGACCAAGCCGTAGCCCGCCCGGGCTGCGGCTTTTTTTATGGGTGCGCGGGCCAGCCGGCCATCTACGATCAAAGGCGAATAGGCAGAGCGTGAAACTTTTTCCAAGATAAGAAAAATATTGCACGGCGTCTCATGGGGTAGGAGCCAGCCAATGACCTTCAAGCATCGAACAACACAGGGCCTGCTCGGCGGGCTGGTTCTCTCGGCCAGCGCTGTGATCAGCGCCCAGGCGGCCACCGAGATCACGATCGCCACGGTCAACAACCCGGACATGGTCACCATGCAGAAGATGGCCCCGGCGTTTGAAAAAGCCAACCCAGGCATCGAGCTGAACTGGGTCACGCTGCCCGAGAACGAGCTGCGCCAGAAGGTCACCACCGATATCGCCAGCAACGCCGGGCAGTACGACGCGGTGATGCTGTCCAACTACGAAGTGCCCATCTGGTCGAAGAACGGCTGGCTGGTGGCCTTCGATGATCTGCCGGCGGCCTACAAGGCGGATGATCTGCTGGAATCGGTCAAAGACGGGCTGACGGTGGGCGGCAAGCTCTATGCGCTGCCGTTCTATGCCGAATCCTCGATTACCTACTACCGCAAGGATCTGTTCGACAAGGCCGGGCTGTCGATGCCCGAACAACCCTCGTATGACCAGATCGAACAGTTTGCCGCCAAGCTCAACGACCCGAAGACACACACCTACGGCATCTGCCTGCGCGGCCTGCCGGGGTGGGGCGAGAACATGGCGTTCTTCTCCACCATGGTGAATACATTCGGCGGGCGCTGGTTCGACATGGACTGGAAGCCCCAGCTGACCACGCCGGCCTGGAAACAGGCCGCCGGCACCTACAAGCGCCTGCTCACGCAATACGGCCCGCCCGGCGTGACCTCCAACGGCTTCACCGAAAGCGAAACCCTGTTCGCCAACGGCCAGTGCGGCATGTGGATTGACTCGACCGTCGCCGCCGGCTATCTCGCGGACCCGGCCAACTCGAAGGTGGCCGAGTCCACCGGCTTTGCGCAGGCGCCCATCGCCAAGACCGAGCGCGGCTCCAGCTGGCTGTACAGCTGGGCGCTGGCGGTGCCGAAGTCGTCCAAGAAACAGAAGGCGGCCAAGGCCTTCGTCGAGTGGGCCACCTCACAGGAATACGTCAAGCAGGTGGCCGACAAGCGCGGCTGGGTGGCCGTGCCGCCGGGCACGCGCCATTCCACCTACGACAACAAGGCCTATCAGAAGGCGGCCCCGTTTGCCGGGCTGGTTGAAAAAGCGATCGCCAGTGCTGATCCCAAGCACCCCACGGCGCAGCCGGTGCCCTATACCGGCATCCAGTTCGTGGATATCGCGCCTTTCCAGGCGATCGGCACGCGTACCGGCCAGATCATGGCCGGCATTCTGGCCGACCAGACGTCGGTCGATCAGGGCCTGGCTCAGGCCCAGGCATTCACGAAGCGCATGATGATGCAGTCGGGCTATCCCAAGAAGTAGCGCCCCCGCGTTACGCGGGCCCCGTGGCTGCCCAAGGCAGGCCCGGGGCGCATCAAGCTGTTATTCGTCAGACGAGACCGCATCTTGGCAGCCACTCCGATGAGCGATTCTGAAACCGCGAAAGCCGCGGCCCGGCGTGAGAAGGCCCGTCGCGCGCCGGCTAAGTGGCTGCTCGCGCCGGCCGTGATCTTCCTGCTGGTCTGGATGATCGTGCCGCTGGCCATGACGGCCTATTACTCGGCGCGCAACTACAACCTGATGATGCCCTCGATCACCGGGTGGGCCGGCTGGACCAACTACCGCATTCTCTGGGGCGACCCGACCTTCTGGTCGGCACTGGGCGTCACGCTGCTCATCGTGCTGGTATGTCTGATCGTGACCGTGGGCCTGGGCCTGGCGCTGGCGCTGCTGTTTCATCGCAACTTCGTGGGCCGCGGTGTGGCCCGTACGCTGGCGGTGGCGCCGTTCTTTGTCATGCCGGTGGTCACCGGGCTGATCTGGAAGAACATGCTCTTTCACCCGGCCTATGGCTTGCTGGCCTGGCTGTTTCGTACGCTGGGCCTGGAACCGGTGGACTGGCTGGCCCAGTTTCCGCTGGCCTCGATCATCACGATGATCAGCTGGGAATGGACACCGTTTGCCATGCTGGTGCTGCTGACCGGTTTGCAGTCACTGCCCGAGGACCAGCTGGAGGCCGTGCGCCTGGACGGGGCCAACAAATGGCATGAGTTCAGGCACATCGTCATCCCGCATCTAGGCCAGGTGCTCTATGTGGTGGTGATGCTGGAGTCGATCTTCTTCTTGACCTCGTTTGCCGAGATCTACACCACCACCAGCGGCGGCCCGGGCACGGCCACCACCAACCTGGCCTACTACATTTTCCAGGGCACGTTCGTGCAATACGACATCGGCGTGTCCTCGGCAGCAGCGATCGGCGCGGTGATTCTGGCCAACATCTTCGCCATCTTCTTGATCCGTTTCGTGGCCGGCAATCTCAATGCAGGAGAAGCGCGATGAGTGCACAGCCCAAGCGTTTCTCTGCGGCCAACATCGCCTTTGGCGTGCTCGGCTGGGCCGTGGCCCTGCTGATGTTCCTGCCGCTGATCTGGCTGCTCGTGACCGCCTTCAAGACCGAGGCCGAGGCGTTTACCGTAACGCCGCAGATCTTCTTCGAGCCCACCCTGGACAGCTTCAAGGCAGCACTGGCCCAGGGCGGCGGCTATTGGCATTACGCCTGGAACTCGGTGTTCACGGCTGTCGTCTCAACGTTGATCGGCCTGGTGCTGACCGTGCCCGCGGCCTATGCCATGGCCTTCTACCCCTCCAAGCGCACCGATTTCACGCTGGTGTGGATGGTCTCGACCAAGTTCATCCCGGCGGTGGGCGTGCTGGTGCCGATCTTTCTGGTCTACAAGACCGTCGGGCTGCTGGACAACGTCTGGGGGCTGATCGCGCTGTACACGGCCATGAACCTGCCGATCATGATCTGGATGGTGTATTCGTATTTTCGCGATATTCCAAAGGATCTGGTGGAGGCCTCCAACATCGACGGGGCCTCGATGGGTCAGACGCTGGCCAAGGTAATTCTGCCCCTGGCCACGCCGGGGCTGGCATCGACCGGCCTGCTGGCGCTGATTCTGGCGTGGAACGAGTCGTTCTGGTCTATCACGATGACCAACCACGCGGCCTCGACGCTGCCCGTGTATATCGCTTCGTTCAAATCGGCCGAGGGCATGTTCTGGGCCAAGATGTCGGCCGCCTCGGTGCTGTCGATTGCGCCCATCATCGTGCTGGGCTGGTTTGCCCAGCGCCAGATGGTGCGTGGGCTGACCTTTGGCGCGGTCAAGTAGAACACTGCATCACGAGTCCGCAAATGCACGCGAATACACGCGAATAAGACAAAGACGGTTAAGCGATCCGCAGATTACGCAGAGTGCACAGATTAGAGGACAGGGGCTGTCTCAAGCGTGAGTCAGATATGTCGGCAGACGTGGCGTTCTCTGAGCGCAACCGCGCTCGATCTGTGTGATCTAGGAAGTCTGCGGATAAATGCCTGTATTCATTCGCGGGCGTATCAGTTTTTTCGAGTAGGTAGCACCATGGCAATCGTCGCATTCAACAATGTCGGCAAGCAGTATCCGGGAGCCGAGTCGCTCGCGGTGACGGATTTCAACCTGACCACCGAGGACGGCGAGTTCATCGTGCTGGTGGGCCCCTCCGGCTGTGGCAAGACCACCACCATGCGCATGATCGCCGGGCTGGAAGAACATACCCAGGGCACGATCGAGATCGGCGGGCGTGATGTCACGGGCGTGGCCCCCAAGGATCGTGACATCGCCATGGTGTTCCAGAGCTATGCCCTGTATCCGCACATGAGCGTGCGCGACAACATGGCGTTTTCGCTCAAGCTGAAGAAATACGCCAAGGCCGATATCAAGCAGCGGGTCGAAGACGCGGCCGAGGTGCTGGGCATCACGCCGCTTCTGGATCGCAAGCCGCGGGCATTGTCAGGCGGGCAACGCCAGCGTGTGGCACTGGGCCGGGCCATCGTACGCCAGCCGCAGGTGTTTTTGATGGACGAGCCGTTGTCCAACCTCGACGCCAAGCTGCGGGTGGACATGCGCGCCGAGATCACCAAGCTGCATCGCAAGCTAGGTGTGACCACCTTCTATGTCACCCACGACCAGACCGAGGCCATGACCATGGGCCAGCGGATCGCGGTGATGAAGGACGGCATCGTCCAGCAGATCGACACGCCCAACAATCTCTACCAGCAGCCGGCCAACGTATTCGTCGGGGGCTTCATCGGTACGCCGGCTATGAACATTCTGGCGGCCGACGTGGCCGATGGGTCCATGACCGGGGAGGGCTTCACGCTGACCCTGGATGCCGCCCACAAGGATGCTGCCGGCGCGCGTGACCGGCTGACCGTGGGCATCCGGCCCGAGCACTTGCATCTTGCCGACGAGAACGCTGATGTCGAGGCCGGTACGAAAGGTTCGCGCCTGCGCGGTGAGGTCGAGGTCGTCGAGCCTCTAGGCTCGCTCACGATGATCCAGGTTCGGGTCGGCCCGACCAAGGTCACCGCCCAGATTGAGCCGCATCAGCAGGTTGCCATGGGCGATTTCGTCACGCTGACCTGCGGGGCCGACAAGCTGTATCTGTTCGATCCCCAGACCGAACAGACGCTGATCGGTATCGACGCCGGCGTCGCCGACAAGCCGGCCGCCTGAACTGTCATCAATGTTTTGGGCCGCGCGTACGGCCCGCGCTCTGGAGCGCTCGAATGCCCGCCCTGAATAACGAAACGCTCGGCCAGCTGAATCGCGACGTGGCCGTGCCGGCCTATGACCGCAGCCGGGTGACGACCGGTATCGTCCATTTTGGCGTCGGCGGTTTTCATCGTGCCCACCAGGCCATGTATCTCGACGCCTTGATGAACGCCGGCCAGGCCCTGGAGTTCGGTATCTGCGGCGTCGGTGTCATGCCCTCGGATCGCCGCATGGCCGACGTCATGGCAGCCCAGGACGGCCTGTATACGCTGGTGGAGAAACACGCCGACGGCACGTATGCCCCGCGTGTGATCGGCTCGATCATCGACTACAAATACGCGCCTGACGACGTCGAAGACGTACTGGCCACGATGGCCGCCGAGACCACGCGAATCGTGTCGCTGACCGTGACCGAGGGCGGCTATAACTTTCATCACGTGACCGGCGCCTTCGATCTCGACAACCCCGACGTGGTCCACGACCTGGCCGAGGGTGCCGCGCCGAAAACGGTGTTCGGCCTGGTCGCCGAGGCACTTCGTCGCCGGCGCGCGGCGGGTATCGCCCCGTTCACCGTCATGTCGTGTGACAACATCCAGGCCAACGGCGATGTCGCCCGTCGAATGTTCGTCGCCTTCGCCGAGGCCAAGGACGCCGATCTGGGCGCCTGGATGGCCGAGCACGTGTCGTTTCCCAATTCCATGGTGGATCGCATCACGCCGGTGACGACCGAGGCCGACCGCAGTGAGGTCGCCGAGCGGTTCGGCATCGAGGACGCGTGGCCGGTGGTCTGCGAGCCGTTCACCCAGTGGGTACTCGAGGATCACTTCACGCTGGGCCGGCCGAGCTATGACGATGTCGGCGTGCAGATCGTCGACGACGTCATGCCCTATGAGCTGATGAAGCTGCGGCTGTTAAACGCCAGTCATCAGGCGCTGACCTATTTCGGCACTCTGGCCGGTTATCGCTATGCCCACGATGTCTGTCAGGACAAGCTCTTTGCCGATTTCCTAATGGCCTACATGACGCATGAGGGCCAGCCCACGCTCTCGCCCGTACCGGGCGTAGATCTCGAGGCGTACAAGCACACCTTGATCGAGCGATTTTCCAACCCCGAAATCCGCGACACGCTGGCGCGTCTATGTGCCGAGTCGTCTGATCGTATTCCCAAATGGTTGATGCCGGTCGTGCGCGAGCAGCTGGCCAGCGGCGGTGATATCCACCGCAGTGCGGCTGTCGTGGCCAGCTGGGCGCGTTATGCCGAAGGGCACGACGAAGCAGGCCAGCCCATCGAGATCGTCGATCGTCTGGCCGATTCATTGAAAGCCGCGGCGCAGCGCAATCGGGACCGCCCGACAGCCTTCATCGAAAACCGTGAGCTGTTCGGTGATGTGATCGACGATACGCGTTTTGTCGATGCGTATACCCGGGCGCTGGCCTGTCTCCACGCCGACGGTGCTCGTGCCACGCTCGAGATGCTGGCTCGAGGTTAGCCGCACCGTACAGCCAGTCTTGCAAATGAGAATTGTTCTTATTAAAGTCCGTCGCGGCTGACACGACAGCCGCGCGCCGGCCGGGGCCGGGCGTTTTCTCGACGGGATACTTGATGACAGAACTTCGACGTCGCGCTCGCCTGGGGCGTATCTATGCGGCGGCTGGAACGGGCAGCTTGGTAAGCATGCTGGCCTTGGCGCCGGCACTGGCCCAAGAAAACACCGGATCATCCACCGAGTCGGCGCCGACGCCCGCTGCCCCGGCGGGCGAACCGGTGCCGGCCGGAACCACCGCGCCGGCGGCGCCCGCGACACCTGCCGCTGGCGAATCCAGTCCGACGACCACGCTGACCACGGTCGATGTCACGGCGCGGATGGTCGGCGGCGAAACGCCGCCGCCGGCCTTTGCCGGCGGGCAAGTGGCCGCGGGTGGCCGGCTTGGGGTCCTGGGCGAAAAGAATGCGGCTAATGTACCGTTTTCGGTCATCAGCTATACCGATCAGCTCATCCGGAATCAGGCCAGCGATACCGTCGCCGGCGCGCTGATCAACGATGCATCGGTTCAGACGTCCAACGGTTTCGGCAACTTTGCCGAGACCTACCAGATCCGCGGTTTCAATTTTGACGGTGACGATATTTCTTTTGGCGGGCTGTACGGCGTTTTGCCGCGTCAGCTCGTGCAGACCAATTTCGTCAATCGCGTAGAGCTTTTCCGCGGCGCCAACGCGTTTGCCAAGGGCGTGGGCCCGGGGGCGTCCGGCGTCGGCGGGGCCGTCAACATCGAACCCAAGCGCGGCACGGTCGACCCGGTCACGCGGCTGACCTTCGGCTACGAGTCCGATCTGCAGTTTGAGCAGGCGCTGGACGTCGGGCGCCGCTACGGTGCGGCCGATGAATACGGCGTGCGGGTGAATATCCAGCACGAGGACGGCGAGACCGCCATCAACGACCAGGACGCCGAGGATGTCTCGGCGGCCATCGCACTCGACTACGACGGCGAGCGGCTCCACGGCGCGCTGGATTTCGGTTATCAGCGCCAGACCATCGATCAGGGCCGCTCGACCGTGCGCGTGGGGGATGCCACGTCAATCCCCGCGGCCCCGGATGCCACCACTAACTACTGGCCTGCTTTTTCCAACACCGAGCTGGAATCCAAGTTCGGCAAGATCAGCGGCGCCTTTGACGTGACCGACGACTGGAGCGTGTATGCCGCTTTCGGTGGCAACGACACGGACGAAGCCGGCGATTACGGCCAGCCGATTCTGTCCGGCCCGGACACGCCGGGCTTTAACACCGGGGACGCCACCGTTTCGCGTCTGACCGTGGTCCGGCCGTCGCAGACTTACTCGGGCCAGGCCGGCATACGCGGCGCTGTGGATACCGGCCCGGTCAGCCACGAGATTAATATCGGCTACTCGCAGTACTACCAGCGCGCAGAAACCGCCTTTTCGTTCTCAGGCTCGGTCGATACCAATATTTACGACCCGGCCGATATCGGGCAGCTGGACACCACCAGCCAGAGCGGCAATCTGAACGACCCCAACTTGGCGTCGCGCACGCGGGCCAACGGCTGGGCCTTGTCAGATACGGCCGGCTTTTTCGACGATCGCATCCTCTTAACCGTGGGGGGGCGCTACCAAAGCGTGTCGGTTAGAAACTACAGCGCTGCGGTGGGCGAAGACGGCACGCTGTCCGGCGAGCCGGTCGCCGGCCATCGCGTATCGCCGGTCTATGGTCTGGTCGTCAAGCCGGCCGACTGGCTCTCGCTCTACGCCAACCACATCGAGGCGTTGCAGCCCGGAGATGCAGCACCGCCCACCGCCAATAATCCGGGCCAGACGCTGGGCATTCTGGATGCCCAGCAGAACGAAGTAGGTGCCAAGATCGATTTCGGCCGAATCGGCGGCAGCCTGGCGGCCTATCAAATCGAAAAGCCCAACGCCTATCTCGACGCCGATACCGGCGAGTACGGCTACTTCGGCGAACAGCGCAACCGCGGTATCGAAGCCAATCTGTATGGTCTGGCGACCGAGCGCCTACGGGTGATCGCCAGTGCCACCTACGTCGATGCCGAACTGACCCAGACCCCGGACGACGCGTTCAACGGTAACGATGCCGTAGGGGTGCCCAATTATCGGGTTGCCCTGTCCGGGGACTACACACTGCCAGAAGCCGAAAACTGGCATGCCATCGCCCGCGTGATCCAGACCGGCGAGCAGTACGCCGATCAGGCCAATGACCTGAAGCTAGATGCCTGGACGCGTATCGATCTAGGCTTGCGTTACGAGATGCCCTGGGGCAACGACGACAAAGAGATTATCTGGCGGGCCAACGTCGAGAACGTCGCCAACGCCAGCTACTGGGCCAGCGCGCGGCGGATTGCGGCCACCAACTACCTCACCCAGGGGGATCCGCGTACTTTCAAGCTCTCGGTGGCTTTCAACTTCGACTGAGCCAGCCACCGCACGATACGCCGGCCGGGCGAGACCGACGGCCGGCCGCCTTGCGGCTTAGTCCGACGCGCTTACCACAAAATCCGAGGGCAGGCGCACCAGCGTGGCCCCCCAGGACAGGCCCACGCCGAAGCCGACCAGCAGCACGAGCGCGCCGGGCTTGATCTGGCCGGACAGCACGGCGCGTTTCAGGGCGATCGGCACGCTGCACGACACGGTGTTGCCGATGTCTTCCATGCAGACGACGAATTTCTCTTCAGGTAGGCCCAGCCGATCGCGGATGCCGCCCAGCACCATAGCGCTGGCCTGGTGGGGGACGACGGCATCCACGTCGTCGAGTGTGATGCCGGCTTTCTCGCAGGTTTCGCGCACGGCGCGCGGGACCTCGCGCAGGGTAAATTCCACCACCGCGCGCCCGTTCATGAAGATATTGTTGTCCGAACGTACGTTGCCGTGGCGATCGGTGTATTCCTTGGCTTGGCCGCGGTTGTCGCGCTTGCGCATGCCTGAGGTCGGCACGATCAGTTCGTCGGCACCTGCGCCGTCGGTGCCGTAAACGAACGGCCCGATTCGAGCCTGGCCCTCGGCTTCGCGCTCGGTGAGCAGGGTGGCCGCGGCGGCATCGCCAAACAGGGCCCGCACGCTCTTGTCGCCCGGGTTGACGAACTTGGAATACGTATCGGCGGTGATCAGCAGCAGCCGGCGTGCCTGACCGGACTCGATCAGTGCCTTGGCCACGCCCAGCGCATAGATATAACCCGAGCAGCCCAGATTGATATCCAGGGCGCCGATGTGGGTGCCCAGGTTCAGACGCTGCTGCACCAGACAGGCGGTGGTCGGGGCCAGATAGTCCGGCGTCTGGGTGGTGAAGATCAGGTAGTCGATCGAATGACGATCAATGCCCGTCTTGTCGATCAGCCGCTCGGCGGCAATCACGCCGAAATCCGAGGCGCATTCATCATCGCCGGCGACGTGGCGTGCGCGGATACCGGTCTTTTCGGCAATACGCTCCAGCGGCCAATTGGGAAAACGCGCCGCGATCTCTTCGATAGATTCGGTGCGCTCGGGCAGCATGTATTCGATGGCGTCTATGACAGCAGGCATCGGTCCTCTACGGGGCTAGTCGTGGAATCTCAGGCGGGGCGGCTTCTGTCGGCCGGCTGGGCCAACGGCAACGGGCAACTTACTCTTCGACGGGGTATCCGGCGTCTCTCCAGTCGGCATAGCCCCCGGTCATGACCTGGACATCGGCGTAGCCGGCAGCCCTCAGAATCTCGGCGGCGCGTTCGGCTCGTGCGCCCACCTTGCAGTAGGTGACCAGAGGCGTGCCCGCCGCCAAATCCACATCGGGATCGCTGGCAATGCGCGGCAGCGGATGCAGCCGGGCGCCGGCGATATGGCCGGCTTGCCACTCATCGGGCTCGCGCACATCGATCATTGTGGCGCCGTTCTGTTGGGCGGTGCGCGCTTCGTGATGATCGATAACGGGCAAGCGATCGTCCTCGGGCGCCTCGTCGGGCGCGTTCATCTGCTTGTTCACGGCACGGCGTAGACGGTCGAGCATGTGGCGGCCTGGCTGGGCGACTGTGAGGCCAATAGATTACGCCATTCGCTGCATAGTGTCGTGGTCCGGGTCGCCGCTCGGTGGCAAGCCGGGCTCGAATCGAGCGCTCTCATTGATACTCATTCGTATTTGCCATACAGTTGCGTTCGTCACCCACGATGCGCTGTGCCCCACGCATCCGGAGTTTCGATGTTCGAAGTCAACGCCTGTCGTTTCGAGGTCCAGGGACGCTGCCTGCTGGAGGCATCGGGCCTGCGCTTTGAAGAAGGTAAGGTCTACGGGCTGATCGGGCACAACGGCTCGGGTAAATCCACGCTGCTCAAGCTGCTCGCGCGCCAACAATGCGCCAGCTGCGGCGAAATCTGTCTCAACGGCCGCGCCGTTGATTCGTGGGGCAATCGAGAGTTCGCGCGCAACGTCGCGTATCTGCCCCAGCATCTGCCCAGCGCCGAATCGCTGACCGTGCGCGAGCTCGTCGCGTTCGGCCGCTACCCCTGGCACGGCCTGTTCGGCCGGCTGTCGAAAAAAGACAAGGCGCAGGTTCAGCAGGCCATGGAACGGACCCAGACCGACGGGTTCGCCGATCGTATGGTGGATACGCTGTCCGGCGGCGAGCGCCAGCGCGTGTGGCTGGCCATGCTGCTTGCGCAGGGCAGCCGTTTCTTGCTGCTGGACGAGCCGCTTTCGGCCCTGGATATCGCCCACCAGGTCGATACGCTATCGCTCATCCGCAAGCTCTGTCGCGAGCTCGGCGTTGGCGTGATCATCGTGTTGCACGACGTGAATATGGTCTCGCGCTACTGCGACCAGCTCGTGGCCCTGCGCGACGGTCAGCTCCTGGCTCAGGGCAGCCCGGGCGAGCTGATGGACGACGCCACGCTCGAGGCGATCTACGGCATCCGCATGAGCGTGATGTCGCATCCCACCGACGACCATCCCATCGCCGTCGTTCAGTGACGCGACGCGGGCGTGTGGTTCAACCGACGGCCGGTGGGCCCGGCTCGGTGCCACGCGCGCTGCGCGTGATCGCCGCGCTAGCCTGCCTGCTGTGGTGCGCAACGGCCGTGGCGACGCCGCGGGTGGTGACGCTTGACTGGGGCATTGCCCAGAATCTGATCGCGCTGGGCGTCGCCCCTATCGGCGTGGGACAGGTTGCGGGCTATCGCTCATGGGTCGCCGGCCCGCCTTTGCCGAGCGATACGCGAGAGATCGGGCTGCGCTCGCAGCCGAACATGGAGCTACTGGCCCAGCTCGACCCGGATCGTATTTTCATCACCGAGCTTTATGCCGGCCAGGCACAGCGCCTGTCGAGCATCGCGCCGGTTTCCTCGGTCGATGTCTATTTTAGCGACGGCGACGTATGGGATAACACGTTGGCCGCGGTGACAAAGCTCGGTCGGCTCGTTGATCGTGACAAAGCGGCCAAGGCGTTGATCGCGCGGACCCGACGCCAGATCGCCCGGCAGGCCGACCGCGTGCCGGCCGATACTCGCCCGTTATTGATGCTTCAGTTTGTCGACGAGAGCCATGTACGAGTCTACGGTTCCGGCAGTCTCGTGGTGGCAACCGCCCGGCGTATGGGACTCGACAACGCGTGGCACGGCGCGACCACGCGCTGGGGTATGGCGATGGTGCCGATCTCTCGGCTGGCCGACATCAACGACGCCCGCGTGATCGTCATGGGCCCGGTCCCGGTCGGGGTGGCGGATAAGATCGCCGATAATCGCGTCTGGCAGGCGCTACCGGCCGTCCGCCAGGCGCCGCCCGTCTTCATCCCTGCCGTGTGGAGCTTCGGTGGACTGCCGTCGGCCACTCGGTTTGCGCATTTGATTGCCGATGCGCTGACCCGAGCCCCCGACACGGGGCCCGGCTGGCCCCGCGCTCGCCCAACGCCGTGAGTGCCCGGCCTGTCATGACGCCGGCCCGCCTATGCGGGCTGATCATGCTGGCCGCGGCCGCGCTGGCCGTGACCAGCTTCAGCCAAACCGCGGGTGCGCTCGATCCGCGGGTGCTCTGGTCAGGCCAAGCCAGCACTATCGCCCATATCGTCATCGTCGACAGCTGGCTGCCGCGGCTGGTCGTGGCACTGGTGGCCGGCGCCGGTCTAGCGTTGGCCGGCGTGCTGATGCAGCAGACCCTGCGCAACCCGCTGGCCGCGCCCACGACGCTAGGCGTCGCAGCCGGGGCCCAGTTCGCCTTGCTGGTCGCGACGCTTTTCGCGCCGATACTGCTGGTCTACGGGCGCGGGCTTGTGGCGTTTTCCGGCGGGGCGGCCGCGGTCGTGCTGGTTTTTGCCCTGGCCTGGCGACGCGGGCTGGCGCCCAACGTGCTGGTGCTGGCCGGGCTGGTGGTCAATCTGTATGTCGGCGCGGCGTCGCTGGCGTTCATCTTGTTCAACCAGGAGAAGCTTCACGGCTTGATGGTCTGGGGCGCCGGTTCGCTGGCCCAGAACAACTGGGGCGACGTCGGCTATCTGCTGCCGCGCCTGGCGGTGACCGCGATCGGCGCGGCGATTCTCATACGTTCGCTGGCGCTGTTGGATCTGGACGAGCTCAACGCCCGCAATCTCGGCGTATCCCTGCCGTGGCTACGGCTGGCCAGTCTGGGGCTGGCGGTGTTCATAACAGCCAGCGTGGTCGCGGCTGTGGGGCTGATCGGCTTCATTGGCCTGGCTGCGCCGGCTATCGTGCGCCTGGCCGGCGCGCGGACGTTGATGCAGCGGCTGTGCTGGGCCCCGGTTCTGGGCGCGCTGCTGCTGGTGGTTACGGACCTGGCGCTGCAGCTGCTCACCGGCGAAAACGCCACGCTTATTCCGACGGGGGCGACGACGGCCGCGCTCGGCGCGCCGCTGTTGCTCTGGCTGATCCCCCGCCTGTCGGCCACCCGCAGCGCGCCTCGGCCGCGCGTGAGCGTACCGGTGGCCCGGCACCGCCGCCCCGGTCGCGTCGTCGGCCTGTTGCTTGGGGCGGTGGCCGTGATGAGCGTGGTGGCGTTGCTGGCCGGGCAGGGCGCATCCGGCTGGGCCGCACCGTTCACGCTGCCCTGGCATGACACCGGGGTCTGGCGCCTGCCGCGCGTGCTGGCCGCGGGCGTGGCCGGCGTGTTGCTCGCCCTGGCGGGTACCATCATCCAGCGCGTGTCGGGTAATCCCATGGCCAGTCCCGAAGTGCTGGGTGTGTCTGCCGGCACCGGGCTGGGGTTGTTGACGTTGACCTGGTTCGTCGCAGCACCCGGCATCTGGGCCATGCTCGGCGCCGGGCTGGCCGGTGCACTGGGCAGCCTGGGCCTTCTGATCGCAATCAACGCCCGGTCCCAGTTCGAGCCGGAACAGCTGCTTCTGACCGGCATCAGCATCATGTTCGCCTTCGATGCGCTGCAACGGATCGTGCTGGCCGGCAATGATCCGCGCACCCAGGCCGCGCTGGCCTGGATCTCGGGCTCCACCTATCACGTGACGTTGCCTACGGCGTGTGTCATCGCCGTGGCCGGCGGCTTGGCCGTGGCCGTGGCCTGGCCGGTGTCGCGCTGGCTGGATATCCTGCCCCTGGGCGCGCCGACGGCGCGCGGCCTGGGCATCCACATTACGGTCAGCCGGTTGGCGTTGCTGGGCCTGGTTGCGGTGCTGACCGCGGCCGCTACGCTGGTCGTGGGGCCGCTGTCGTTCGTGGGGCTATTGGCCCCGCATCTGGCACGGCTGATCGGTCTGGCCCGCGCGCGGGCCCAGATGGGCGGCGCCATGGCCATCGGCGCACTGCTCATGATTGCCGCCGACTGGGTCGGCCGTGAAGTGCTCTTCCCGATGGAGATCCCGGCCGGCCTGGTGGCCACGCTCATCGGGGGCACTTATTTCATGTATCGACTGCGCCGGATTTGACGGCCAAGGCGCTCAGAATCCCGCAGTCGGCAATGTCATGGGCACCGTGGCAGCACGCTTGCAGCTCGATAAGGCTGTCTTCCAGCTGCGCCAGGTCAGCGCGTCGGGCCTGAACCTCGGTAATCTTTTCGGCCACCAGGGCGTCGACATCGTCGCACGGCGCGTTTGGATGATCGGCCAGGCGTAACAGCGCGGCGACATCGTCCAGCGAAAATCCAAGGCTGCGTGCGCGGTACACGAAACCCAGGCGGGTGATGGCGGCATCGTCATAGAATCGATAGCCGTTTGCGGCGCGCTGCGCCGGGGGCACCAGACCTATCTGTTCGTAGTATCGAATGGTCGAGGCCGGGCAGTCGATATGCCGCGCGGCCTCGCCGATAGAAAACGCCATCGCTTGACCTTCAAGTGACTTGAAGGTCGATGATGGCGGCTGGATCTATGACGAGGCAAATCATGGCCGGCTGTTGCTGTAACGAAGAGGACATTGCAAGCCAAGGACTACAGCTGCGCCAGAAACGTATGCTCTGGGCCGTGCTGGCGATCAACGCGGTGATGTTTCTCACCGAGTTTTCGGCGGGGCTCGTGGCCGGCTCGACCGCGTTGCTTGGCGACTCGCTCGACATGCTGGGCGATACGATGGTCTACACCTTGAGCCTGCTCGTACTGCATCGCGGGGCCCGCTGGAAAGCGCTGTCGGCCGGCGTGAAGGGAGCGATCATGCTGGGCTTTGGCGTCATCGTGCTGGCGGAAGCGCTTTACAAGATGGTTGCAGGTGCCACGCCCACATCCTGGCTGATGATGGTCGTGGGCGCGGTGGCGCTGGCCGCCAATCTGGCCTGTCTGGTGCTGTTGACCCGCCATCGACAAGACGACGTCAATATGCGCTCGGCCTGGATCTGCTCGCGCAACGATCTGTTTGCCAACACGGGCGTGATCGCGGCCGGCGCGCTGGTCTGGGTCAGCGGCAGCGTCTGGCCTGACGTGCTGGTGGGCACGGCCATCGCGGCTTTGTTCGTGGCTTCGGCCTGCGGTGTGTTGCGGGATGCGATCAACCGTTATCGACAGGCCGGCTCTCGTGTCCATGCCGGCGCATGACACGCTATCCTGCCCCCAAACACACCGTCACCAACCGATGAGCCAATCTCGTTTTTATGACCGTCATATCCTTGTGACCGGCGGTGGTGGCGAAATCGGCAAGGCTGTGGCACGCCGCCTGCTGGCCGAGGGCGCGCGGGTGTCGCTATTGGATATCGATACCGACAAGCTTGAACACGCCGCCGCCGAGCTGGCCGGTGATGATGCCCGGCCGCGCACGTTTGGCTGTGATATCACCGACGATGCCCAGGTGGCCGAGACCGTGGATCGCGTCGAAAGACAAGCCGGCCCGCTGCACGGCCTGTTCAATAACGCCGGCTATCAAGGCGCCTTTGCCCCGGTGCAGGCGTATCCGGGCGAGGATTTCGCGCGTGTGCTGCAGATTAACGTCACGGGCGCGTTTCATGTGCTGCACCACGTCAGCCGCCGGATGGTCGAGGCCGGGCGAACCGGGTCGATCGTCAACACGGCGAGCATGGCCGGGCTGTCGGGCCCGCCCAACATGCCGGCCTATGGCACATCCAAGGCAGCCATCATCGGCCTGACGCAGACCGCGGCCAAGGATCTGGCGCCGCACGGGATTCGCGTCAACGCAGTCAGCCCTGGCTTTATCGGGCCCGGATTCATGTGGGATCGCCAGGTCGAGCAGCAGGCCGGCGTTGCCAGCCGGTACTACGGCGATGATCCGGATACCGTGGCGGCCCAGATGATCGCCAGCGTGCCGATGGGGCGCTACGGGCGCTTGGAAGAGATCGCCGGCGCGGTCGCATTTCTCTTGAGCGAGGACGCCAGCTACATGACCGGCACCAACCTGCCGCTATCCGGCGGCGGGGCTTAGTGTCGAGCGCTAGCTGATACGCCCGACGGCGTCGCGGCTGGCTGCGGCACGCGCCTCGCCGGTCAGTTCGTACAACTGGCCGGCGCGCATTTCCAGTAGCCGATCGGCGTGCTCGAAGTAATGATCGTCGTGGCTGATGGCGATCACGGTATGGCCCTGGGCGATGAGCGCCGGCAGCAGTTCGTGGTAGAACACGCGGCGAAAGACCGGGTCCTGATCCGCGGCCCACTCGTCCAGCAGCAGAATCGGGCGTTGTTCGGCCAGGGCGGCCAGCAGGGCGACGCGTTTGCGCTGGCCCTGAGACAGCTGGTCGTCGAGGATCGTGGCCCCCTCGCGCGAGAGCTTGCCGGTCAAACCCAGGCGGGCGATCCAGTCGCTGACAAAGACTTCATCGGCATCGACGCCATCGGCGCCCAGCAGCCGGTCGAAGAGATAGAAATCTGTGAACACAGCCGCGAACAGCTGGCGCAGCGGGGCACGCTCGCTGGGGTCGATGGCCTGATCATCCAGCCGGATCGTGCCGGCGGCCGGGGCGGTCAGGCCGGCCATCAGCCGTGCCAGGGTGGTCTTGCCCGAGCCGTTGCCACCGATGATGAAAACCAGTTCGCCGCGTCGAAGGGTCAGATCGATCGGCCCGATGGCAAAACCGCCCGCGTCATAATCGAAACACACGCTGTCCAGCGTGAGCTGCTGCCAGCCGGCCGCGTCCGCCGTCGACGCAAAACCCGGCCGGACAGGCGCGAGCGCCAGATCGGCGAGCTTGTTGAAGGCCACCTGGGCATTAAGCAGCGTCGGCAGGGCGCCGACCGCCTGAATCATGGGCGTGCGTAGAAACAACAACGTGAGCGCGTAGGTGGCCGCGGTGGCGTTCGTGGCCCAGGCCAATGTGTTGGCCAGAAAGAACACCAGGCCGATGGCGCCCAGCATCATGATGTTGGCCCAGTTGTTGGCCGACAGGTGATAGGTGTCCGCGCGAATGACGTGGGCCCGATAGCGTCGCGCGTGCTGCTCGAAGCGACGCTGATAGATATCGGCCGCCCGGTGGCGGTTCAGGGCCAACTCCTTGCGCCCGTGAAGGATGGTTTCGTAGTCGCGATAGAGCGCGTCTTCCGCCTCGCGCACGGTGTTCAGATGCGCATAGACCCGGCGGACCAGTAGCGCGCCCACGGCCATGGTGACGCCGATCCAGGCGGCCGTGATCAACAGAATGGGCCAGGACAGCCAGGCCAGATAGGCCGCGCTGGCGACCGTGAGTACGACGCCCTGGACCAGCTCCGGCAGGCGCACGAAGGCGATGGTGATGTTGCGGATATCAGCCGACAGACTGGCCAGCAGGGCCGCGCTGCCGATGGCTTCTTGCCGGGCGATGTCCGTATCCAGGATCTGCTTGACGATGCGTGTACGCAGGCCGTACACGAAATGATGGCCCAGCACCGTCAGGCCCAACTGGGCGGCGAGTGCCACGCCCAGCAGCAGGGCGATCAGCCCGAAGAAGACCGGCAGCGCCGACAGGCTGGCATCCGCGGCTGCGATCAGCCGCTGATTGATAAAGGCGATTACGCCTACGCCGAGCAGCGCGTTGGCCAGACTGGCCGCCATGACCGCGATGAAGGCGAGTCGATACTCGCGCATGACCAAGCGCAGCAAGTCCATGAAAAAGCCGTCGTTAAGAGCGAAGAATTCCCGATCAGCCCGCGAGCGCCGGGTGACACAGGGTAGGCGTAAAAACCGGGCGGGCATAGCGCGGCCCGCCGGCATGTCAGCCGATCATGGGTTCGGCGGCGTTTTCGTAAGTGACCGCTCGCGGGCAGTTGGCACATAAATCCCACGCGCGATCCAGATCGCGCACACAGCACAGCCGCCGGCACTCGCGAGCAGGCTGGCCGGTGCCGTCATGAGCGCCAGGCCCCAGTGCCTTGAACGGCGCGTGAAACGGGTTGGCTCCGCCGTCCGGACGGTGCGGCGCTTCGGTCAGGGCATAGGCCGCTGCGCGCGTAGTGGCCGGGCCCAGCCCCTGGAGCGTGAGTTGGTCTAGTGCCCAGCAGAAATACATGGCCGCGTTAGAGCCATAGACGCGCGGCGACAGGCCAAACGTGCGACAAAGCGCGGCCGTAAGCGGAGCGAGGGCGTGATCGATCAGCGAGGCGAAGTCGTGGCCTGTGCCGATATCGTCTAGCGGCGAGCCATCGAAGACAAAGCACGACGGCGTACCGTCGGAATCCGTGTCGAAGCGCCAGGCCGGCGACCCGTCAAAGCGAACACGGCGATCCAGACGGCACTGCAATACCACCGTCGGGATGATCAGGCGCGCAAAGGCCCACTTCGACCACTGCGATGCGATAGCGCGCCGATCCGTGGCCGTGTTAGCGCGCCCATGGGCAGCCAGCAGCGGCGCCAACGTATCCCCGGAGGCCAGTTCCCGCGCCTCGTGCTGCCCGATGTCGCCGTCGGCGGTTACGAACAAGTCCGCTGCGAAGCTCAAGTTGTCCTGGAAACAATCGCTATGCATGCCCGCTGCAGCGCCGCGAATGAGAATGATTATCGATACGGTACGCCTGTGGCGGCCGCAACGCCAAACATCCGGCGCATACTAATCTGACATGGCGTGTTGTCAGATTGTCTGAACATTGCTATTTTCAGAATCATAACGCCGCAGCACGCGCGCTCGTTTCTCACGCGACGGAGGTCGCCATGGCCGTCACCAGTATTTTCACGCGTCTCAACCCGCTGGCACCCAAGCCGGTGGATACCGATATGGATATCGTCATCGTCGGGGCCGGTTTCTCGGGCCTGGGTATGGCCATCCAACTCAAGGACGCCGGTATCGAGAACTTCACGATTCTCGAGCGCGCGGCCGAAGTCGGCGGCACGTGGCGCGACAACCACTATCCGGGCGCGGCCTGCGACGTGGCTTCGCACCTGTATTCGTATTCGTTCGAGCAAAACCCCAACTGGTCGCGTGCCTTTGGCCAGCAGCCGGAAATTTTCGACTACATCAAGCGCACGGCGGCCAAGTACGATCTCTACAAGCACATCCGCTTCAACACGACGATCGTCAAATCCTGGTTCAACGAAGATGAAGGCCGTTGGCATGCCCTGACCGCCGACGGCGAGGAGATGACGGCTCAGGTCGTGGTTTCAGCCGTGGGCGCGCTCTCAGACCCGGCCTATCCCAAGATCCCGGGTCTGGATAATTTCCAGGGCAAGCTCATGCATACGGCCCAGTGGGACGATGACTACGATCTCACCGGCAAGAGGGTGGCCGTGGTGGGCTCCGGGGCCTCGGCGATCCAGGTGGTGCCCGAGGTCCAGAAGAAGGCCGGGCATATGACAGTCTTTCAGCGAACGCCCAGCTGGATCATGCCCAAGCCGGACCGCCCCATCCCGGAAAAAGAGCAGGAAGAATACGCCGAGCATCCGTTCAAGCTGCACAAACGTCGTTTTCGGATCTACTGGATGAGCGAGCTGTTTGCCCCGTTCATCATCAGTAATCGCAAGTTCTTCAAGACCCAGGCCGAAAAGATGGCCAAGGGGCATATCCGCAAACAGGTCAAGGATCGCGAGCTGCAAAAAGCCGTCACGCCCGACTATGCGATCGGCTGCAAGCGCATCCTGATCTCCAACGACTGGTACCCAGCCATCCAGGCCGACAACGCCGAGCTGGTGGCCGACGGGCCGGCCGAAATCAAGGCCAATAGCATCGTGCTCAAGGATGGGCGCGAGATTGAGGTCGATGCCATCGTCTGTGCGACCGGCTTCAAGGTGCCCTCGAGTGCAGCACCGTTCCAGGTTCAAGGCCTGGGCGGCCTGGATCTCAACGACGCCTGGGACGACGGGGCCGAAGCCTACAAAGGCGTGGCCGTATCCGGCTTCCCGAATTTGTTCTTTCTCATGGGGCCCAACACCGGGCCGAGCCATACGTCAGTGCTGGCCTTTACCGAAATGCAGATGGAATACATCGGCAAGGCGATCGGGCACATGGCGCGCCACAAGCTCAAATGGCTGGATATCAAAAAGAACGTGCAGGATCGCTTCAATCGCGGCATCCAGAAACGCATGGAAAACACGTCGTGGACCTCCGGCTGCAATAGCTGGTATCTCACCGACTCCGGCAAGAACACTACGCTGTACCCCGGCTTCAACTGGGAATATCGAATGCGCCTGTGGCGTTTTCGGCCCGGTGAATATCACGAACAGCCGGCCGACAAGCCCGGCAAGCGTCACGCCGCGTAGTCACGTATCAAAGGCCCGGGTCAGCGACCCGGGCTTTTTCATGTCTTGCTGTCGCGAAGCGCGCGCCAGGCCGGCTGGCGCCTGACATCGCCTAGTGCGGCTACGCCGGTGGCTGCGATACCGGCCACGGCTACCGCAACGCCGATCAGCCAGATACCGGGCCGGGCGTGATAGTCCACGTGCAGCGCGTATTCAGCAATGAGTCGCGCTGCGATCTGCCCGGCTGCGGCAGCCGGCAGTGCTGCCAGCGCGCCGATGATTACGCACTCGGCCCAGGCGGCGCGTCGCAGTTGATGCGACGTGGCGCCCAGGGCGCGTAGGACCGCGGCCTCGCGCCGGCGGGCGTCGCGATGGATGCTCATGGCGGCGAGGAGCACCACCAGACCGGCGGCCAGTGTGAAGCCGAATACCAGTTCCACGGCCAGGCTCACGCGCGAGATCAACCGCTCTAGCCGGTCCAGCAGGGCCCCGATATCGATCACGTTGAGGTTGGGAAAACGCTCGACCAGGCCGGCCATTGTCGCCTCGGCGCCAGGGGCGACATAGAAGCTGGTGATCCAGCTGGCCCCGAAATCGCTTAGTGCCGCGGGCGCGAACAAGACGAAGAAATTAGGCTGCAGGCTGGACCAGTCGATATGGCGAATACTGGTGACTTCGCCGGTCAATGACTGGCCGGCGATATCAAAGCCCAGCCGATCGCCCAGGCCGATGTCCAGCCGCCGGGCCACGGTATCGGCGATTGACATGGCCGCTGGGGCGTTGGCGTCGCGCGCGCCGAGTTCGGGCCACCAGGCCCCTTCGGTGAGTGTGTTATCGGCCTTGAGTGAGCCAGCCCACGATAGATTGATTGCCCGCTCGGCCAGTCGCCCGGCGCGCTCCAGTGCGGCCGGTGAGTCGGCCAGCTGTGCGTCGTTGATCGCAGCGAGCCGGGCACGAACGATGGGATAGAACACCGGGGCGGGAATATCGCGGCGGGTAAGAAAGTCGCGGATGGGCCCGCGCTGGTCGGCTTCGATGTTGATGACGAAGCGGTTGGGCGCGTTATCGGCCACCTGCGCCTGCCACCCGGCCAGAAGATCGCCGCGCACGATGACCAACACGAACACCACCGTGAGCCCCAGCCCCAATGCCACGCTCTGAATCAACGTGGGCCCGCGGCGCCGTAGCAGCCCGTCCAGGCCCAGGCGCATCGTGGGCGAGAGGCGCCCGTCCAGCGTGCGTCGCGCCCACGATAATCCGCCCAGTAGCAGTGCGACCACAGCCGCAAACACGAGTGCGGCGCCGCCCAGGCCGCCCAGAACCCATAGCGCTAGCCGCCAGTCGCCGGTGGCCGCCCCGGCCATGATCGCAAGCGCGGCGAATGCTGTGCCGTAGGCCGGCCAGCGCCGACGACGCGGCGTGTGCACACTTCCCGCCAGAATACGGGCCGGTGGCGTGGCCAATACGCCAGCCAGCGCCGGCCACGCGAAACCGGCCAACAACACGGCGACCACGCCTGCTGCCGGCCAGGCGGCGACAAGTTGCCCGCGGGGCAGCGCCACCTCGAACAGGCGCGCGACGATACCGGCCAGCCCGGCCTGGGCCAGCTCTCCGATAAGCCAGCCGATCACCAGCCCCAGGCTGCCCAGTAACAACAACTGACCGGCCAGCACGCGCCGAATTACCCCGCGTGCGCCGCCCAGCGTCTTGTACAGCGCAATGGTTTCGCGCTGGGCCGCGCCGTGGCGCAGGGCCGACAACGTAACGGCTACCGCCGCCAGGATCACAGCGGAGAGCGCGGCCAGGTTCAAGAACACGCCGGCCTTGTCCATGGCTGAGGCCAGCCCGCGGTTGGCACTGGCCGGGTCGACGATCGACTCGCCGGGCGCAAGCGTGGCGGCCAGCTGCTCGCGCAGCTCGGCCCGCTGCCCGGCCGGGGCGTTGACCAGCAAGGCGTGATCGAGCCGCGCCGTGGGCCCGGCCAGGCCGGTCGCGGCCAGGTCGTCGGCGTTGATCAACACCCGCGGCGCGGTATCGAAGACCCGGCCGCCGCCGCCCGGTTCGGCGTCCAGGCGCGCGCTGATCTGAAGCTGCGACTGGCCCACGGTAAGCGTATCGCCCACGGCGAGGTGCAGCCGTGCCAGCACCGCGCTAGCCACCCATACATGGCCGGACGCCGGGCCATGGGTGACCTCACGTTGTTCGTCGCTGACATCGGTGATGGTCAGCGTCCCGGATAAAGGATAGCGACTTGGCACCGCGCTTAGGCTGGCCCGCAGCAGACGATCGCCGCGGGCCAGCGCCGTGGTCAGGCTCGTGGTAGCCGCGGTCGTGATCGCCGGGTCGGTCAGCAGCGCCCGCTGCTCGGGCGAGGGCGGATCGTTGAGCTCGATCTTGAGATCCGCGCCCAGGGTCTGGCCGGCCTGGGCGATCACGGCGGCGCCCACGCGGTCGGTGATGCGAGTCACGGCCACCACCGAGGCCACGGCCACGATGAGTGCGGCCACCAGCAGTCGTGTCGCCCCCGGCCGGGCCAGGGCCACGCGCGTGCTTTGCAGCGTCAGCCGTGCTGCCAGTAGCCAGGTGCTCACGAGGCGGCCTCCAGCCGGCCGCCGGTCAGACGTAGACAGCGATCACAGCGCCGGGCCAGCCCTTCGTCGTGGGTGACCAGAATCAGCGTCGTGTTGTTGGCGGCGTTGAGGTCGAACAGGCGCGCGATGATCTGCTCCCCGGTCGCACCGTCGAGATTGCCCGTCGGCTCGTCGGCAAACAGCAGCGCCGGCCGGGTGGCAAACGCGCGGGCCAGGGCCACCCGCTGTTGCTCGCCCCCGGACAACTGCGCAGGCGTATGTTGTGCGCGATCCGCCAGGCCGAGCTGGCCCAGCAACTCGGCGGCACGGGAGCGCGCGTCGCGGCGTGTGCCACCGGCCAGCTCCAGCGGCAGGGCGACGTTGTCCAGGGCATTGGCGCCGGCCAAGAGCTGGAACGACTGGAATACAAACCCGACGCGCCCGGCCCGCCAGGCGGCGCGCTCGTCTTCGTCCATGCCGGCCAGGTTCTTTCCCAGCAGCGACACATCGCCTTGGGTGGGCGTATCCAGCCCGGCCAGACAGGCGAGCAGCGTAGATTTTCCGGAGCCCGAGGTGCCGATGATCGCCACGCGCTCGCCGGTCGCAACGCCCAGATCCAGATTCGACAGAATCGTTAATGGCTGCTGGCCGTTGGTCACGCTCTTGGCTATGTTGAAGGCCTGTACCGCTGACGAATCGGTTGGGATCATCGATGTCTGCCTCTTCGAGAAATATGCATCGGCCAACGCGCATCATGCGTTGTTGGCTCCAGGTCTGTCTGTTCTGGATTGCGCTCTCGCTAGCCTTACCTGTCCTCGCCGCACCGCAGTCGATCCTGGTCTTCGGCGACAGCCTGAGTGCGGCGCACGGCATGCCCCAGTCCAAAGGCTGGGTCGCCCTGATGCAAAAACGCCTGGCCGAGCGTGATGCCGATATCAACGTGGTCAACGCAAGCGTCTCGGGCGAGACCAGCGGCGGCGGTCGCAAGCGCTTTGACGCAGCATTGGCGCGCAGCCGGGCCGATGTCGTGATCCTCGAGCTGGGCGGTAATGACGGTCTACAGGTATTGGACCTGAAACAGATGCGTACCAATCTCGCGGCGATGATCCAGACGGCCCGCGATGCCGGCGCGCGTGTATTGCTTTTGGGCATGCGTATCCCGCCCAACTACGGCGCCGAATACGCAAAGCGCTTTCACGCGGTTTTCGAGCATTTGGCCGAGCAATACGACACTGCTTACGACCCGTTCTTTCTGGAACCCATCGCCGACGACCGGGCCAATTTCCAGTCCGACGGTATCCATCCAACCGCTGCGGTCCAGCCGGTGTTGGCCAAACGTGTGCTGAAAGATGTGCAGCCGTTGCTAGAGCGCAAGCGCCAGGAGGCTATCAATCAACCGAGCGTTGCGGAGTAGTAAGTGGTGTAGCGCTCGGACGTTATTGCTCGCTACTGAGGATATCGTTTTAATTGTTTTGGCCGAGGTGAAGGGCCAGAACGATTGCGGCAATTAAAAATAGCCGATCTGTTCGTTCGCGTGATCGCGACAGACGTTGGCGCGTTGATTTTCGGTCGTGACCGTCCAAAGTCCAACGCTATAAGCCGTCATGATGATTCGCGGTCGGCACGACGGCACCTCGATTAATGATGAAGCGCCAAACGCCGTGTCGTTGCCGCGCGAGAGATCGTTACGTCAATATCGTTAAGCCTATTTGTACACAGGACATTTATGTTCACGGGTCTATCGGCCTTCCCATTGAGTCCTCTCGGGCGTGATGGCCTCGATGAGGCTGCTTTCATACGTTTGATGGAACGTCTGGTTTCAGCAGAGGTCGACTCGATCTGTGCTCTTGGCTCGACCGGCAATTATGCGTATCTGCAGGCCGATCAGCGGGCGCGCATAACGCGGCTGGCTGTCGAGCATGCCCAACACATTCCCGTTATCGTTGGCGTCGGCGCGCTGACGACCGATGCGGTGCTCTCCTACGTCGAATACGCACAGGCCGCCGGGGCAAAAGGTCTGTTGCTTCCGCCGATGTCGTATCAGCCGCTACGGGATGACGAGGTTTTCGCGCTCTACGAAACAGTGACGCGCGCGACCGATATTCCGCTGTGTGTTTACGACAACCCCACGACGACAGGTTTTGAGTTTTCGGACACGCTTCATGCCGAAATCGCGCGGTTGCCCAATATCGGCTCGATCAAGATCCCGGGCGTTCCCGATGATCCGACCGAGGCTGCCGCGCGGGTCGAGCGTTTGAGAGCACGCATTCCGGCACACGTAACCGTTGGCGTGAGCGGTGACGCTTTCGCGGCCCGCGGCCTGAACGCGGGTTGTGATGCCTGGTATTCGGTGATCGGCGGATTATTCCCAGAACCCGCACTGGCTATCACGCGGGCCGCCCAGGCCGGTCAGAGCGATACAGCGACACGGTTGTGTGATGCTCTGACGCCTCTTTGGAATCTCTACAAAGAACACGGCGGCAGTCTGCGGGTCATCGCATCAGCGGCAGAGCAGCTTGGCCTGGCCGGGCCCGATTGCCTGCCGCGACCGCTACAAACGCTTGATAAAGCAGGGCGACGATCGTTGAACGATGTGATGGACACTTTGGGTCTGCGCTAACTCGCGGACATGGATTGAAAGAATCTCTTTAAAACCACCGACAACTACTCGTAGCCCGGCGGTCGACCGATGCCGATACCGGCCTCGCGCAGCGCCCTAGCGAACGCGATAGTGGTGTGGTCGGCGCCGTAGGCACCCACGATCTGGATGGCGACGGGCAGGCCGTCGGGGGAGAGACCGATGGGAGCAGTGGTGGCCGGCAGGCCGGCCAGCGTGGCCGGGGCGATCCAGCGAAACAGCTGGGTGTAGGCCACGTCCTGACCGTTCACGCGGATCTTGCGATCAAACAGCGAGCCTTTGTGCTGATGCGCGATTGCGGGGACACCGACGGCCGGCATCAGCAGGACGTCGTGGTCGTTGAAAAATTTCTGCCAGCTTTCGCGCAGGCGCTGGCGGGCTTCGTCGTTGGCGGCCCAGTCGCGGTGGCTGCCGGTGGCGCGCGTGGCAAAACCGCCCAGCGTGCCGCGCTCGGTGCGCTTGAGCAGGCCCAGTAGGGCGGCGCCGCGCTTGGCCTTGGTATAGAGCTTGTCCGGCAGACCCGCGCCCACCAGGGCATTCAACAGCCGGTCGTAGAGGTCGTAGCTGTCGGCGAACCCGCCGGGCAGGGTGTTGACCGGGCTTGGGGTAGCGCCGTGTTCGGCCAGGGTGCTCTGCATGGCCTGTATGGCAGCGCGCACGCTTGAATCGGTGGGGGCGAAGTCGTCGTCGAAATACGTGGCGACTCGGAAATCTGACAGGCGCTTACCGACCGGGCCGGGCAGTTTGATCTGCCAGGCGCCGGCATCGAGCGCGTCCGGGCCGGCCAGCACGTCCAAAAGAGGCGATAGATCGGCCGGGTCGCGCGCGATCGGGCCGGCCACGCAGAGATCGGGCGTGGCCACGGTGCCCGGCGGGCCGGGAATATGGCCACGCATGGGGACGACGCCATAGCTGGGCTTGTGGCCGTAGACGCCGCACCAGGCGGCCGGCGTGCGGATCGAGCCGGCCAGGTCGGAGCCCAGTTCTATCGGCGAGAGGCCGGCGGCCACCGCGGCCGCGGCCCCGCCCGAGGAGCCGCCCGAGGTGCGCTTTGTGTTCCAGGGGTTGTTGGTAGTGCCGTAGATGTCGTTGTAGGTCTGGACGTCCTGCGCCAGCCGGGGCGTATTGGTCTTGCCGAATACGATGGCACCGGCGGCCTTCAGCCGCGCCACGGCTACGGCGTCGCGCGGGGCGACATACTGGGCCAGGCGCGGCTCGCCCCCGGCGGTAACCAAGCCCTCGGCCTCGAAGGTGTCCTTGACGGTCATCGGTACCCCGGCCAGCGGGCCCAGGGGAGCGCCGTCGGCCACGGCCTGATCCACAGCGTCGGCGGCCTGGCGGGCGCGCTCGAAATCACGCACGACCACGGCATTGATCGAGGTATTCAAGGCCTCGTGACGAGCAATGAAATGCTCGAGCACCTCGCGTGCGCTGCACGTTTCAGATCGAATAGCCGCGGCCAGTTCTGTGGCCGACTGTTCATGAAGTTGAAGCGTCGCGGTGCTCATGTGTCGTCATCCGTAGCGGTGGTCTCCGGCGCGTTGCCGGCCGGCTTACCCAGAGTTTTAGCGAGCATATCGTAGAAGCGCTCCGGGGCTTCGATGAAAGGCAGGTGGCCCAGCCCGTCCATCAGCACGCGCTGGCCGTGTGGCATGGCAGCGACTGCCTGTTTCGACAGCTGGGGATAGTCGCCCAGCCGTGCCGCAACCTCCGGCGCCACCAAATCCTTGCCCAGGGCCGTACGGTCCAGCGCGCCCACGATCAGCGTGGTCGGCATGGCCAGCCGGCCAAACTCATAGACCACCGGCTCGTTGTAGATCATGTCGTAGGTGGCTGCCCCTACCCAGGCCAGACGCTTGCGCCCGTCGCTGGCATACATGCCGGCCAGCATCCGCGCCCAGGGCTCGTAGGCGGGCTTCCAGGTGCCGTGGTAGTAGCTTTTTTCTTGATAAGCCCGGATCCCGGCATAGTCTTTTTTCAGCTCGCGGGCATACCAGGCGCTCATGCCGCGATAGGGCACACCCTTGGCTTTCCAGTCTTCGAGTCCGATGGGATCCACGAGCACCAGCTGCTCGGTGAGCGTCGGGTACATCAAGGCAAACCGGGTGGCCAGCATGCCGCCCATCGAATGGCCCAGGACCGTGGCTCGGGAGATGCCGAGTGCCTTGAGCAGGGCGTGCGTGTTTTCGGCCAGGTGGGCAAACGTATAGCTGTAGGCCCGCGGTTTATCGGATTTACCGAAGCCGATCTGGTCGGGGGCGATGACGCGCCAGCCGCGGGCCGACAGCCAGGCGGCCGTGTCGCCCCAATACGCGCCGGAGAAGTTTTTGCCGTGCAGCAGCACGATCGTTGGCGCATCGGAATCGCCGTTTTTGGGGGCGATGTCCATATACGCCATGTCGACCGGCCCGGCGGGCGCATCTAGCGTCAGATGCGATACGGCATAGGGATAGTCGGTGTCGGCCAGATTGATGCCCGTGGCCGAAATCGGCGGCGCCGGCGCGGCCGTTCCCTGTGAGGCGCCAAGCACGCCGGCCAGGCCGATCATCCCGGCTGTTAAAAAGCGGATCAGCCGCGGTGAATAACGCATAGCGGTCGGCTTTTGAAACCATATGTTTTCACAAGCATAGCGCGACTGACTTGAAAAGCCGATGTGCTTGACAGATATATTGCACACAACGTTTACCAGCCGGAGGCCTGTTATGGCCCAGCCCGATCTGTTTCAGCCCTGGACGATTCGCGACGTCACGTTTCGTAATCGCATCTTCGTCTCGCCGATGTGTCAGTACTCGGCTCGTGACGGTCACCCCAACGATTGGCACTTCGTCCATCTGGGCTCTAGAGCCGTCGGCGGCGCCGGCATGGTGATGCTCGAGGCCACGGCGGTCACGCCGGCCGGGCGGATCACCCCTGGCGATCTGGGTATCTGGTCGGACGACCACGTGGCCGAGTTTAAGCGTAACGCCGATTTCATCCGCGCTCAGGGCGCCACGCCGGGCGTGCAGCTGGCTCACGCCGGGCGCAAGGCTTCTTGTGTTGCGCCCTGGGACGGCGGGCGCGCGCTCACCGAGGAAGAAGGTGCGTGGACCACGGTGGCCCCCAGCGCAGTGGCGTTTTCCGATAACGCGCCTGTGCCGCACGAGCTGACCACTGACGAGATCGCCGAGCTGGTTCAGGCGTTCGTGGATGCCGCCAAGCGTGCAGATGCCGCCGGCATGGACGTCATCGAGATCCACGGCGCCCACGGTTATCTGTTGCACGAGTTCCAGTCGCCGCTGGCCAACAAGCGCACCGACGACTACGGCGGCACGCTGGAAAACCGCTGTCGCTTTTCGCTCGAAGTGGTCCGTGCAGTCAAAGAAGTCTGGCCGGCTGGCAAACCGCTGTTCTTCCGTATCTCGGCCTCAGATTTCGAGGACGGCGGCTGGACGATGGACGACACGGTCGCTTTTGCCCACTGGCTCAAGGACGCGGGCGTGGACGTGCTGGACTGCTCCGGCGGCGGTAATACGCCCAGCCCCAATATCCCGGTCGGTCCGGGCTATCAGACCGAGTTCGCGGCTCGCGTCAAGCGCGAGGTGGGCCTGGCCACGGGCGCGGTCGGCATGATCGAGCACCCGGTACAGGCCGAGCACGTGATCCACTCAGGCCAGGCCGACTGCGTGCTGCTGGCCCGCGAGTTCCTGCGGGACCCGTACTTCCCGCTGACCGCCGCCCGCGAGCTGCACGGCGATGCCTTCGAGCTGGCTGATATTCCCAAGCAGTACGAACGGGCGTTTAAATAATAAGCATCTAGCCGCATTTTCGATTTAGCCAGACGCTGTGTTAATTCTTTTTTAGAGCCACTCCAGACGTACTTGCCGATATGAGCCGTGCGCAAGAAATCGATATACAGGTCAGAGGCATGATCGCGTTGTTCACGGTCACCACCGCCAGTCTGTTCGGTAGTGTCGCTGCGGGCTGTATCGCGTTGCTTAACGGTAAGCCATTGTTGCTTTGGGGCTGTCTTGGCGGTGTGATGATCTGCAGTTTGATTGATGCAGCGCTCGCACTCATACTCATGAACAGGGCCAGAGCGGCACGCGGGGCATAAAAATGATCGAATACGTAGCGTTTGGTGGCATGGTCGTCATTACCATCAGCACCGTAATCGGGATCGCTTTATATATGGCGCGCTAGGCTTGAGCGGTATGTTGATTAAGAGCCCGTATCGACGAGATGCGGGCTTTTTTGTGTGATACGCGGCCGGCTCATGCGTGGCGACGGGCCCTAGCGCCAATCTTCGGCCGAGACGACAGCGCCTGCGGCGTCGACCCAACGCGTCTGAGCTCTGGCTTCGCCTTGATCCAAGTCGAGCACCACATGATGTCGCCGGCTGCCTTCGGCCTCGATGCGCGGCACGCGGGCGGCGTTGATATGCAGCGTGTCGTGTGTATCCCGGTGATAGGTTCGACGCCAGTGGCGGCCGTCCTTGCTGCGGTGGTGCATATGCCCGGCCACGGTGCCCAGAACCCGGCGGCCGGTCTCACGTGCGTAGGTCAGCGCCTCGGCCAGGTCCGGATCGCCGAAATCACCGCGCTTGGGGTCGAAGTCACAGCCAAACGGCGCGTTGGGTGCTGCCCCGAGGCCGGCCGGGCCGTTATGCGCCAGCACGATCAGATCGCGCGGGGCGGCATCGATGAGTCGACAGAGCCTATCGCGGCTGGACGCGAGATCGGTCACGCCGTACACGCGGCGCAGATAGTCGGCAAAATAGAGCTTGTCGCCACCCATGGCATGCGGCCGTGCCATGACCAGACCGAGATTATCCCCCAGGGCATGGAGGCTGTAGCCGCCCAGGGTAATCGGGCCCAACGTCTCTGCGAGGTGGGCCACGCGCTCGGGCATACCCAGCGCGGTCAAACGGGTCAGGCGGGTGTGCCCGGACATTTCGGCATACAGCTGTACCAGCCCCGTGGCGTCGTGGTTGCCGGGGATCATGTATGCCGGCGGGGTCAACTCGGCCAGTTGGCGCGCGACGGGCAACGCGCCCACGAAGCGTGGTAAGTCGCCCGTCAGCAGCAGCCCGTCGTAGCCCGCGGTGTTGAAAAAACGCGTGTCGTGGCTATCCCACGCGCCGTGAATATCCCCGATGATGCCTAATTTCATAGTCGTGCTGCCTGCGGTGGCCCTCGCGCGACGTTATGTCACATGGCTCGGCCACCGTGCGAGTTCTAGCCTGTTCCCTATCGAGCGAGAGGGGAGGCCGCTGTGGCACGGGGATACGTACGAGGGCTGGTAAGCGTTGCCATAGCTGGCATCGGGGCAACGACACCGGCACTGGCGGCGGCACCCGCCTCACCACGGCCGGTCGCGCCGGCCGACCCTGCAACCCGCGTGGCGGACCCAACCGAGCTGGCCCCGACGACGGTCTCGGCCCGGGCCAGTCGTGCCGAAACCGTTTCACCCACGCCACAGGCTGAGCGAGTCGATACCGCCAAGGCGCTGAACCGGGTGCCCGGCGGCGCGGCGCTGGATAACGGCGGGCTGGCCGGCCAGACGCAGTTTCGGGGGCTGTCCGGGTATCGCAACCAGGTCACGATCGACGGTATGGGCATCGCCTCGGGCGGGCCGAACTGGATGGACCCGCCGCTGCACTATGCGCCGGCTGCGCTGGTGGAAGAGGTGTCGGTGACTCGCGGCATTCCCTCGGTGGCCGACAGCGTGGATGCCATTGGCACCACGGTGAACGCCACCACTAAGACCAGCGATTATGCGCTGGACGATACCTATGCGCTCCACGGCTGGGCCGAATCGCGTATCGAGAGCGTGAACAACGGCTACGGCCTGGCCGGCCAGGCCAGTCTCGCCAACGAGCACAACCGGATCGGCGTGACCGCAGCCACCGACCAGGCAGCCAATACCCGCACGCCTTATGGCGTGTTAAACGCCACCGCCTATGACCGCAAGCAATACGGCATCGACCTGGGGCACCGCGGGCGTCTGGGCGAGACCTCGGCGTTTGTACGGGCCCAGCGCACGGGGGATTCGGGTAACGCCGCGCTGCCCTTGGATACCGACTTCTTCCATACCTGGATGGGCCAGCTCGAACATCGCGTCACGCTGGCCGACTGGCGGCTTTCGGCCCAGATCTCGGGCAATCACGTCGAGCACCGTATGGCGAATGATCTGTTGCGGCCGGCGCCGGATTTTTCACCCTTAAACGGCGCGGCCGACGACCCGCGCTTCATTCGCGCCCGCAGCCAGCAGTACGCCACCCGGCTACGTGCAGCGCATGATCTGGCCGGCGGTGAGGCGACGCTGGGCGTCGACGGCCGCTTTGCCCAGCACGATGCCTTCGTGGGCAATCCAGATAATCCGGGCTTTCGGGTCGACAACTTCGACAGTATCCGGCGCAACACATACAGCGGTTTTGCGCAGTGGGCCGGCGCGCTGGACAGGCTGACTGACGAGCTACTCAGCGATGCCTGGCGCGGCGAGCTGGGCCTGCGCTATACCCATATCGACATGTCAGCCGGGCCGGGCGGGGTGGCACCGGGGCTGCCGGCCCCGGCCCAGCGGCTGGCTGCCGAATTCGCGGCCGACGACCGGGCCCAAAGCGATGACAATGTAGATCTGGTCGGCAAGCTGTCGCGTGCCTTTGGCGAGCGCTGGCAGGCCACGCTTGGCCTGGCGCGCAAGACCCGCTCCCCGTATTACATCGAACGTTATGCCTATATTCCGCTGGAAGCCTCGGCCGGGGCGGCCGATGGCAATAACGTGATCGGTGATACGCGTTTGGACCCGGAGGTGGCTTATATGGCGGATCTGGGGCTGTCGTTTACGGGCTCGCGGCTGAGCGTATCGCCCCAGGTTTATTATCACCGCATCAACGACTATATCGACGCCGTCGCCTTCGACGACACGCCGGGCCAGGTGGATTCCGACGTGGAGCGGGTCTCCAGGGTCAATGGCGATGCCACGCCGCTGCAATACGCCAACGTCGAGGCCGAGATCTACGGCGCCGACGTGGCCGCCAGTTATGCCATCTCTACCCACTGGCAGCTCGACGGCGGGGCCGGCTATACCCGCGGCAAGCGTGTGGACGTAAGCGATAATCTCTATCGGATCGCCCCCGGCAACGTGCGTGCACAGCTCACCTGGGCCAATGCCGACTGGCAGCTGCGCCTGGCCCAGCGTTATGTCTTTGCCCAGCACGACACTGCCGATTATCGCACGGATCCCAGCGTGGCCGATCCGGCTACCGGCGGCTATGCGCTCACTGACGTCGCCGCGCGCTATCAGGCGACCGATGCGGTATCGGTAGAGGTGGGGGTCGATAACCTGCTTGACCGCGGCTACCGCGACTTTCTAGCCGGATTCAACCGCGCCGGCGACAGCGCGGTGCCCGTGGGCGCACGGCTGCCCGGCGCCGGGCGGAATGCTTATGCCACACTGCACTGGTCGTTTTAACCGGCCGGTGGCATGGCATCGTCTGCAAGGCTTGTAGATCCGGAAACTGCGGGGCTGACGGCGTTGATTTCATTGCAGCCGGCCTCGGTTCTGCGTCTGCTGGCCACACTCCGGTATCTGGCGGCTGCGCTGCTGGCCACTGCGCTGGTCTTGATGAGCGTATTTGGTCTGACGACCGGTATCGCGGTCTGGGCCCTGCCGCTGTTGCTGCTGGTCTTCAACCAACGCCTGCCGCGCGCTGTCGCTGATGATCATGATCGTCGGGCCAATCGTGCGCTGGTGGGGCATCTGGTCTTCGACACGAGCGTTCTGTTCGCGTTTTTCTGGGCGATCGGCGGGGCCACGAACCCGTTCGTGTCGCTGTTTCTATTACCGGTGGCGTTTGCCGGCGCAGCGCTGGATATCCGCGGCGCGCTGACGGTCACCGGCGTCTGCGTGGCCGGGTATACCGCGCTGCTGTGGCGTTATCTGTCACATCTGGGCCACCCGATGGCGGTCATCGGTTTCGAGCGCCACGTGATTGGCATGTGGGCGATGTTCGTGCTGGCCGCGGCTTTGTTGCTGGTGTTTCTCATGGCGCTGGCCGCGCGCGTACGCGCCAGCGAGCGCGAGCTGGCCGCCCAGCGCGAGCGCCTGATGCGCGACGATGCCGTGGTGAGCGTGGCCACGGTGGCCGCCGGTGCCGCCCATGCCCTGAATACGCCGCTGTCGACGATTCTGATCGCGGCCGAGTCGCTCCAGGACGAGCCGGGCCTGTCGCCCGACGTGCGTGAGGATATCGCCACTATCCACAGTCAGGCCGAGCAGGCGGCACGCGAGCTGCGGGCGCTGGTGGCCGCGCGTGATCCCCGAGCCCAGGACACGACCACGGCCGCGGTGTTCTTCGACACCTTGGTGGCGCGCTGGCGTGCCCGGCGGCCGGAGATCGAGCTGGATCTGGCTGACTGGCAGGCCGTGACCGAGCAGCCGGTACGCAATGACCCGGCACTGGCACAGGCGCTGGGCAACCTGCTGGACAACGCCGCCGATGCGGCCCTGGCGGCCGGCCACCCGCATCTGGCACTGGCGCGGCACGAGCGCGGCGCGCACTGGGTCATTTATATCGACGACCCGGGCCATCCCGATATCGAGCGCCTGCAGCGTGCTGCCACGGCCTCGACCAAGCCCGGCGGCTTGGGTTTGGGGCTGACTCTGGCCCGGGCCAGCCTGGCGCGTATTGGCGCCGAGCTGTCGTTTGCGGCATCCGCCGCCGGCGGCACCCGTACCTGTATCGTATTCAACAAAAACGGGTTATTTCCGTTAGAGCACGACTGACATGCATATTCTGCTGGTCGATGATGACCCGGTATTCACCCGCACGTTGACGCGCGCGCTGACCCGTCTGGGCCATGAGGTCACCACCGCGGTCACTCCCGAGCAGGCGCTGGACTGTATCGATGCGGTCGCGCCGCGGCCGGCGGCGGCCGTGGTGGATCTGCGCCTGGGCGAGCGCAGCGGGCTGGCATTGATCGGCCCGCTGCATGCCGCGGCCCCGAGCATGCGGATCCTGATGCTGACCGGCTATGCCAGCATCGCCACCGCCATCGAGGCCATCAAGCTGGGCGCTTTCAACTATCTGCCCAAGCCGGCTACCGCGCGCCAGATTCTGTCCGCCCTGGCCGACGATGCCCCAGAGGCGGCGGCCGAGAGTGCCACGCTGCATCCCACCTCGCTGCGGCGCCTGGAGTGGGAGCACATCCAGCAGGTGCTGGCCGACCATGACGGCAATATCTCGGCCACGGCGCGGGCGCTGAACATGCATCGGCGTACGCTACAACGCAAGTTGGCCAAACGCCCCACCCGCGAGCATCCTGAGCCGTGACCGGCTTGTTGGGTTATACAGCCAGATATGGGATTCATCGCCCATCGCGGTAGTCTCGAAGACATTCACACGAACCCCGTATTGTTCTATGCACCACTCGAACGTTCGTTCTGCGCTGTTTGCCACGAGTCTGGTTCTGGCCCTGGGCCTGGTGGGCTGTGGTGGCGATAACGACGCGGCCACCGACAACACGGCCTCGCAGGCTACATCGAGCCAGACCGGCGCTGACAGCGCGAGTGCCGACGTCCAGGTGCTGGATGAAGCCGGGCTGCGCAAGCAGATCATCGACCACACGGTCACCGGCAGCATGAGCACCGGCGGTGATTACGGCGAATACTACGCCCCCGACGGTCAGCTGCTGGCGGCCGAGTACACCGGCAGCTGGACGATCGAAGACGACAAGCTCTGCCTGGACTATGGCGACGGCGCCGACTGCTACGGCGCGGCCATGGACGGCCTGCAGGTGGTCTGGTATCTCGACGGTGAGAAAGTCGGCACCGGCTCGTTGCAGCAGGGCAACCCCAACGACTACAGCGCCGACGCGGCCAGCGACGAATAGGCCGATACGTCATGGTGGGCATCGTTATCTTTGCGGTCGCGGCCGTGCCATTCATTGGCCTGATGATCTTTCTGGGCGTGAAAGTGCTGGGCAGCGACCGCAACAAGCGTTGATCTGCCGCGGTCAGTGGTAGTCTAGGACGTGAATCGGGGCCACAGCGCCCCGATTTTTGTATCTGACATCCTAGGACGGGCCATGAGTGATCAAGGCGGGTCGTCGACCGACGTTTCTGCATCTGTGCCAGCTGATACGGCCCAAGCCGGCGGGCCGCGCCGGCTCGTCGCGCACGGCCCGCGAGAGTATCTGCTGCTGGGAACGGCCCACGTCTCGCGGGCCAGCGCCGAAGAAGTGCGCACCGAGATCGCCTCGGGCGACTACGACGAGGTCGCCATCGAGCTGTGCGCTGCCCGCTACGGGGCACTCACCCGCCAGTCGGAAATGGCCGAGATGGACCTGTTTGCGGTCATCCGAAAAGGCCAGGCGGGCATGGTGGCGGCGAGCCTTGCGCTGGGCGCGTATCAACAGCGCCTGGCCGATCAGTTCGGCATCGAGCCGGGGGCAGAAATGCGCGCCGCCATTACCGCCGCCGAGGCCCGCCAGACTCCGCTCACGCTGGTGGATCGCAACGTGGGCATCACGCTCAAGCGGGTCTATCGCAATATTCCCTGGTGGCAGCGGGCCACGGTGCTGACCGGTCTGGCCACCAGCCTCGTGTCCTCCGACAAGATCAGCGAGGACGATATCGAAAAGTTGAAGGAAGGCGACATGCTCGAGTCCACCTTCAACGAGTTCGCGGCCGAGTCCAGCGCGATGCACGCCGCCCTCATCGACGAGCGCGATCAATACATGGCGGCCAAGCTGCTGGCCGGGCGTCGCGATGCCGGGCGCACGCTGGTGGTCATCGGTGCGGGCCACCTCAAGGGGCTGGCCGGGTATCTGGAAGCCGGCATGACCGATCCGGGCGCGCGCGTGGCCGAGCTGGATACGGTGCCGCCCGGCGCGCGCTGGGTGCGCTGGCTGCCCTGGCTGGTGGTGGCCCTGGTCTTTGCCGGCTTTGCCTTCGGCTTTTCCAAGAGTGCCGGGCTGGGCCAGCAGCTGGTGGTCGAATGGGTGGTCATCAACGGCGCGCTGTCGGCTCTGGGCACGGCCATTGCCCTTGGGCATCCGTTGTCGATCGTGACGGCATTCATCGCCGCGCCCATCACCTCGCTCAACCCGACCATCGGCGCTGGCATGGTCGTGGCCGCAGTGGAGGTGTGGCTGCGCAAGCCGCGCGTCGGGGATTTCTCAACGCTCAAGTCAGACGTCACGTCCGTAAAGGGCTGGTGGCGCAACCGCGTGTCGCGCACCCTGCTGGTATTTCTGGGGGCCACGCTCGGCTCGGCGGCCGGTACGTATATCGCCGGTTTTCGTATCGTGGGGCAGTTGTTCGGCTGATCGCTCAGGGCGCTTGAACAGCGCCTAGCGCCGTGACTGATCCAGGCCCAGCACCGTCTCGGCGATGGATTCGGTGGTGGCCAGCGTATCAATGGTACCCGTGCGAAGTGCCCCCAGAATGCCGCCAACCTTGGTCGGCTCGCTGGCGGTGGCGATCACGTCGGGAATGTGGCGCAGGTGCTCGATGGTCAGGCCGATGACCCGGCCCACCAGCGGCGTATCCGCCAGGTTGCCGTCCATGTCGATGAAGTCATAGCCCATGATGTCGCCGACCACGCCCAGCCGGCGGACGGCGTTGATCTCTTCCTGGGTGAACCAGCCCATGCGCACCATATTGCTGTCTTCCAGGATATCGCCCACGCCCACCAGGGCCACATCGGCCTGCTGGGCGCGAGTCAGCGACTGGCGCACGGTGTCGTTGGCCATCAGCGCATCACGAGTGTCGCGGTTGGCGACGATCGCCGGGGCATAGAGCGTCACGCTCTCGCCGCCGAAGCGTTCGGCGAAACGACGACAGGTCTGGTCGGCGTTCATCGCCTCGCCGCCGCGATACGAGCCGCCGATGGCACACACGAAGCTGCAGTGACGATGCTGACGCGCGACCACCTGGCTGGGTACGGTCGACACGTTTCGCCCCATGCCGACGGCGACCACGCTGGTATCGCTAAGCGTCTGGTCCAGATAGCGGGCGACCAGCCCGGCCAGGAGCTCGCGCTGGCGCTCGGCGTCGCGATGATCGACCGAGATGATGGCGCGCTTGATGCCGAAACGCTGGATCAGGGCTTTTTCCAGCGCTGCCGTGCGATCCGGCGGGTGCGACAGGCGCACACAGATTTCGACGATGCCCTCGGAGACCGCGCGCTTGAGCAGCCGGCCGATCTTCACTCGGGAGACATCGAAACGCTGGGCCAGCTCTTCCTGGGTCAAGCCGTCGATGTGATAGAGCTTGGCCAGTTCGGTGAGTTCGTCGGCGGTCATCGCGAGCCTCGGCATACCCCTGTTCACGCGAACAAGTCGTGAACTAATGTTTCGGTAGCCTGATCCTACGTCGATTCGCGTCTCGCGCCAAGAACGACGGCTTTTTCGTAAGGCGACACGCGTAAACCCCCGCTATTACGCGGTTTTAAGCTAAGACCAAAGTCTAGTGCAGTAGGCGGCCGTTTCAATTGATCTCGCCTGTCGGCCGGCCTAACATCGACTCCGAACAAACAAATGATTACGCGATGAGCAAATGTTCATCGCTAACCCGGCGGTTGCACGCAGCAGTCGGGCCACCAGCCGAGGAGACAGCGATGTCGGACGTCATGGAACGCGAGGACACCCAGCAGCCCGTGGGCGACATTCCGAAGACCATGCAGGCCGTGGTCTGTTATGCCCCGGGCGACTATCGTCTCGAGGAAGTCGAGGTGCCCACGCCCGGCCCGGGCGAGATCCTGTGTCGCGTCGAGCTGGTCGGCATCTGCATGTCTGACGTGAAGGTCTACCACGGCGCGCCGTCGTTCTGGGGCGACGACACCCAGCCGCGCTACGTCAAGCCGCCGATGATTCCGGGCCACGAGTTCGTCTGTCACGTGGTGGCCCTGGGCGAAGGCGCGGCCAAGGCCAAGAACGTGGCCGTGGGCGACCGGGTGATCTCTGAGCAGATCGTGCCGTGCTGGGACTGTCGTTTCTGTAACCGCGGCCAGTACTGGATGTGCGACAAGCACGATCTGTACGGCTTTCAGTCCAACGTCAACGGCGCGTTCGCCCAGTACATGATCTTCCCGATCGAGGGCATCGTGCATCAGGTGCCCGATCACGTGCCGGCCGAGGAGGCCGTGCTGACCGAGCCGCTGGCCTGTTCGCTGCACGCAGCTGACCGGGCCCAGGTGACCCCGGACGACGTCGTGGTGGTAGCCGGCGCCGGCACGTTGGGCCTGGGCATCATCGGCCAGATCGCCTTGTCCAACCCCAAGAAGCTGATCGTGCTCGACATGAAGCCCGACCGCGAGAAGTTCGCCATGCAGATGGGCGCCGATGAGGTCTGGAACCCGGCCGAGGTCGATGTCTATCAGAAGATCAAGGACATCACCGAAGGCTATGGCTGTGACGTTTACGTCGAAGCCACGGGCCATCATGCGGCGGTGAATCAGGGCATCCACATGCTGCGCAAGCTGGGCCGCTTCGTGGAGTTCTCGGTGTTCGGCTCCGAGGTCACGCTGGACTGGTCGATCATCAGCGACCGCAAGGAGCTGGACGTGTTGGGCTCGCACCTGGGCCCCTACACCTATCCGCGGGCGATCGATTTTCTGGCCACCCGCAAGATCGACATGCGCGGCGTGGTGACCCACACCTATCCCATGTCCAAGTTCCATGAGGCGCTCGAGGTCATGGAAAAAGGCGATGCCTCGATGAAGGTGGCCATCGACCCTCACCACTAGCGATCCCCGTTCCAGGCTAGCCGGACGGGCTGCGGGGTCGAAGCCGTGGCTCGTCATCCCGGGGCGTCTCGCTCCGGTCTTTTTTCTCTCCCCGGTGGAGTTGGCAACATGACGAGCACAACCAAGCCACGACATAAGTCCGGTCTGTCGCGCCCGGCCAAGCGCGGGATCATCGCGGGTGTGGCGGTCGTGCTGGTCGCGCTCATGGCGCTGGATACATCGTATGTATCCAACACCGGCGACGGCCCGGTCGCCAACGCCGGCTTCTCCCCCGAGGCCTACGGGGACAAGACGTTCCCCGAGATTCGCGACACCGTCATGGAGCGTGCGGCAGCCGCACCCAAGCTGGCCCGCGCGCTGGCCGATGACAGCGAGGCCGCCGTAGCCGACTACGGCGTCGAGGGCGCCGTGGCGCCGGTTCTGTCGGTGGACGCCACCGGCACGGTGGCAAGCTGTGACGGCGGGATCTGCAACGTCGACGTGCCCGATATGCCGTCCGGGCAGGTCGTGCGCGTACAGGTCGGCCCGGCCATCAACGGCACCGCACTACGCGACGGCGCCGGCAATATCGCGTTTGGTGATTTCAAGAATCAGATCGAGTACCAGAACGCCGCCGCCGGCATCAACGACGCGATGAAGGCGGCCGTGCTGGCCGATCTGGATCGCGATGCGCTGCCGGGCAAACAGCTCCACGTCGTCGGTGTGTTCCAGCAGATCATTCCCAACAACTGGTTGATCACCCCGGTCGCGCTCGAGGTGGGCTCATGAGTGCCACCGCGCGCGAACTGGACGCCTCGCCGGTGCTCTCGGCCCGACACGTGGTCAAACACTACGGCGGGGTGCAGGCCTTGAAAGGGGTAGATTTCGATATCTATCCCGGCACCGTCACCACGCTGTTCGGCGAAAACGGCGCGGGCAAATCCACGCTGATGAAAATCCTGTCCGGCGTGGAGCAGCCGACCGCCGGCGAGCTCATTCTCGACGGCGCGCCGGTGGTGTTTTCCTCCACCGTCGACGCTCGTGATCAGGGTATCTCGATCATCCATCAGGAGCTGTCGCTGTCGCCTAATATGTCGGTGGCCGACAACATCTTCATGGGCCGCGAGATCGTGCGCTTCGGCCAGGTGGATTACAGCGAGCAGGCCCGCCAGGCCGCTGCCCTCATGGCCGAGCTGGAAGAAGATATCGACCCCGCCACGCCCGTCGGCGAGCTGCGGGTGGGCCAGCAGCAGATCGTGGAGATCGCCCGGGCCCTGTCGGCGCGTTCGCGCATCCTGATCATGGACGAGCCCACCTCGGCGCTGTCGGCAGCTGAGATCGAGGTGCTGTTCAAGGTGGTCCACGACCTGACATCACGCGGGGTGGCCATCGTCTATATCTCGCATCACCTCGAAGAGGCGCTGGAAATCACCGATTATGCGGTGGTTCTGCGCGACGGGGCGATGACCGCCAACGAAGTACGCGCCCATATCGACCTGGCCTGGATCGTGCGCCACATGGTGGGTGACCACTATGATCTGGGCAGCCCGCCCGAGGGCTACACCTTCGGCGATACGGCCCTGGCCGTCGAGGGCCTGTCGGTGGCCGATGCCACCAAGGCCGACCGGCTGGCCGTGGATAATTTAGACCTGTCGATCGCCGCCGGCGAAATCGTGTGTATCTACGGCCTGATGGGGGCCGGGCGTACAGAGCTTCTGGAGACTTTGGCCGGCAACACCGCGGCACAGACCGGCACGATTCGGCTGGCCGGGCAGGAAATCAGCGCGTTGTCGATCGCCGATCGGATCGCGGCCGGGCTGTGCCTGGTGCCCGAGGATCGCCAACGCGACGGCCTGGTCCAGACGCTGAGCGTGGGGCGCAATCTATCGCTGGCCAGCATCGCCGAGTTCGTCAAGCGGCTGTTCGTTTCCGACACCACCGAGCGGGGGCTGGTCGATACCGGCATTCGCGATGTGCACGTCAAGACCGACGGCCCGGACGCAGCGATCGGCTCCTTGTCGGGCGGCAATCAGCAGAAGGTGGTCATCGGCAAGATGCTGGCCACCCAGCCCAGCGTGATTCTGCTGGACGAGCCCAGCCGCGGCATCGACATCGGCGCCAAGGCCGAGGTCTTCAAGCTGCTCTCCGAGCGGGCCCGCCAAGGTGTGGCCGTGGTCTATACCACTTCGGAAGTCAGCGAATGCCTGTCGATCGCGCACCGCATCATCGTGATGGCGCGCGGACGCATCGTGGCCGAGCTCGGTCCGGATACTACCCAGGAAGCCATCATGGCGGCCTCGGGCGAGTCGGCCTGACATCGATGGCACCAATTTCACAACGAGGGCGTCATGGCCAAGACTGATACATCCAAAAGCGGCGGCTTCGATCCGCTGGCCATTCTGCTGGAGGGCCGTGCGTTCTTTGGCCTGGTGGCCATCATCGTTGTCTTTTCGCTGCTCTCGCCGAACTATCTGACGGTCGACAACCTGCTGACCATGACCTCGCACGTGGCCATCTTTGGCCTGCTGGGGCTGGGCATGTTGCTGGTCATTCTGACCGGCGGCATCGATCTGTCGGTGGGGTCGACGCTGGGCCTGTGCGGCGTGATGACCGGGTTTTTCATCCACGGCATCGATCTGGGCCCGCTGGGCTATACCGCCTACCCGCCGATCTGGGTGGTCGCGCTCCTGGTCTGCGGCGTTGGCGCGCTGGTGGGACTGGTCAACGGCGTGCTGGTGGCTTATTTCAAGGTGCCGTCGTTCGTAGCCACGCTGGGCGCGCTGTATGCGGTGCGCGGTATCGCGCTGCTGATTACCGACGGGCTGACCTATAACAATCTCGGCGGTCAGGAGGCCCTGGGGAACACCGGGCTGGACTGGCTGGGCTTCAACCGGCTGCTGGATATCCCGGTCGGCGTGATCATCATGGCGGTGGTGGCTATTGTACTGTCGATCACGCTGAACCGTACGGCGTTCGGCCGCTGGCTCTATGCCACCGGCGGCAACGCTCGCGCCGCCCGCCTGTCGGGCGTGCCGACCCAGTTCGTCACGGTCATGGTCTTTGTACTGTCCGGCGTCTGCGCGGCCATCGCCGGCCTGGTACTGACCTCTCAGCTGACCTCGGCCGGGCCCACGGCAGGCACCACCTACGAGCTGACCGCTATCGCTACCGTCGTCATCGGCGGTGCCGCGCTGGCCGGGGGCGTGGGCAACGTGCGCGGCACGCTGCTGGGTGCCTTCGTGATCGGCTTTCTCTCGGATGGCCTGGTCATCGTGGGCGTATCCAACTATTGGCAGATGGTCTTCACGGGCGTGGTGATTGTGTTGGCCGTGCTGCTGAACTCCATCGACACCAAGAAACGTCGCCGGCCGGCCAAGGCCGCGGCGTCGCCTGAAAAAACATCCCACAACAAGAGCGCGCAGGGGCCGGCCAAGTCGGCCTCGTAGCGCGCCCGACAGCGACCACAACGCAAGACACAACGCCAAACAACGCGACAGAGGAGACAGGCATGTTCACCAAAAAACTAGCCACTTTGGCCACGGTGGCCATCGTCGGTGTCACGGCCCTGGCCGGCATCGGCACGGCCCAGGCCGCGCAAGACAAGCTGATGACCATCATCGTCAACAACCCGTCGAACCCGTACTGGCAGACCGAGGGCAACGTGGCCGCCGACGAGGCCAAGCGGCTGGGCTACAAGGCCAACGTCGTGGCCCACAACGGCGACACCAACACCGAGCGCAACCAGATCGATACCGCCATCACCAACCACTCGGCGGCCATCATCCTGGACCCGGCCAACGCCGATGGCTCGATCGGCTCGGTGAAGAAAGCCGTGGCCGCGGATATTCCGGTCATCATCGTCAACGCCGAGATCAACGAGCAGGGCCTGGCCAAGGCACAGCTGGTCTCCAACAACGCCCAAGGTGCCGCACTTGGCGCCATGCAGTGGATCAAGGCCATGGGCACCACGGATGCCAAGTACGCCGAGCTCAAGGGCCCGCCGTCCGACAACAACGCGGCCACGCGTGCCAACGGCTACAAGACCGTGCTCTCCCAGTATCCCGGCTTGAAGCAGGTCGCCTCGCAGGTGGCCAGCTGGGACCGCACCGAAGGCCACAACAAGATGCAGGGCATGCTGCAGGCCAACCCCAAGATCAAGGGCGTGATTTCGGGTAACGACGATATGGCCCTGGGCGCGATCTCGGCCCTCAAGGAAGCCGGCAAGCTGGATCAGGTGACCGTCGGCGGCTTCGACGGCTCGCCCGCGGCCATCGATTCCATCAAGGCCGGCGAGCTGGCCTACACGGTGCTTCAACCGGTCGCGGTCTTCGCCAAGCAGGCGGTGCAGCAGGCCGACCACTACATCAAGCACGGCAACACCGGCGTGAAAAAAGAAAAGCAGCTCTTTGACTGCATTCTGATCACCAAAGACAAGGCCGACGATTTCGTCGCCCCGTTCACGCTGGCCAGCATGACCGACAACGGCAAGTAAGGCCCATCGGAACGCTAGCCGACGTTCGTCAGGGCGTCGGCTTTTTTTTCGCGGAGACGTCATGAGTTATCTCTTCAACAAGCCCGCCGATTTCGTCGATGAGTCCATCGACGGGTTCGTGGCCGCCCATCCCGATCTGGTCAAGCGCGTACCCGGCGGCGTGGTGCGCGCCACCGAAACCCCGCCCGGGCAGGTCGCGATCGTCATCGGCGGCGGCTCGGGCCACTACCCGGCGTTTGCCGGTCTGGTGGGCGAAGGCCTGGCCCACGGGGCGGCCATGGGTAATATCTTTGCCTCGCCTTCGGCCCAGCAGATCTACTCCGTGGCCAAGGCCGCTGCCTCCGACGCCGGGGTGATCATGTCGTTTGGCAACTACGCCGGTGACGTCCTGAACTTCGGCATCGCCGCCGAGCGGCTCAAGGCCGAGGGCATTCCCGCCCGCTGTCTGCCGGTAACCGACGACGTCTGCAGCGGCCCGGTCGAGCGCACCGCCGAGCGCCGCGGTATCGCCGGCGATCTCACCGTGTTCCGGGCATTGGCCTATGCCGCCGAGCGCGGCGACGACATGGACGGCGTCTTTGATTTCGCTATGCGGGCCAACGACTTAACGCGCTCGTTCGGCGTGGCGTTTTCGGGCTGTACCCTGCCGGGGGCCAGCGAGCCGTTGTTCACCGTGCCCGCGGGCCGCATGGGCGTGGGCATGGGCATCCACGGCGAGCCGGGTATCGACGAAATCGACCTGCCCAGCGCGCACGAGCTGGGCGTCATGCTGGTTGACCGGCTCCTGGAAGAGCGGCCGGTGGGCCTGGCGCGCGCCGGCACGCCTCGCGTGGGCGTGATGTTGAACGGCCTGGGCGCGGTCAAGTACGAAGAGCTGTTTGTGCTCTATAAGAGCGTGTCCGAGCGCCTGGCCGACGCCGGCCTGACGGTCATCAACCCCGAGGTGGGCGAACTGGTCACCAGCTTCGAAATGGCCGGTGTATCGCTGACGCTGTTCTGGCTGGACGACGACATGGAAGCCGTCTGGACCTCGCGCGCACAGACGCCGGCCTACAACCGCTTCGATACGCCGATTTCGGGTACCCCGCGCCAGGGCGAGGCGCAGACGCTGACCGAACTCGAGGCCGAGGCACCGGCGGCCAGTGATGTATCAAAAGAGCAGGCCCCAGCCATACTGGCAGTGGTCGAGGCGGTCCACGCCGAGATCGAGAAAGAAGCCGAGGCGCTCGGCAAGCTGGATGCCATCTCCGGCGACGGCGATCACGGCATCGGCATGTTCACCGGCGCCCAGGCGGCGCTGGCGGCAGCCCGGCGCGCGGTGGATGCCGGCTGCGGGGCCGGCACTGTGCTGGAACGTTCCGGTGACGCCTGGGCCAACGAGGCCGGCGGCACGTCCGGGGCCCTCTGGGGCTTGGGCCTGCGCACACTGGGCGCGCGCCTGGGGGATCAAGACACGATCAAAGCGCCCGCCGTGGCGGCCGGCGTACGCGAAGCGGTGGATGCCATCCAGCGCCTGGGTGGCGCCCGGGTCGGTGACAAGACGCTGATCGACGCCATGGCGCCGTTCGCCGATACGCTGGTCGCCGAGGTCGAGGCCGAAAAATCGCTGTGCCAAGCCTGGCAGACGGCCAGTGAAAACGCCGCCGCCGCCGCTGAAGCCACCGCCGAACTCAAGCCTAAACTAGGCCGGGCCAAGAATCACAGCGACAAGAGCGTGGGCCATCCGGATCCGGGCGCGGTGTCGTTTGCCTTGATTACCGCGGCCGCCGGCGCCACGTTGGCCCAACTTAAAGAGAACGCATCATGAGTCATCCATTGCGCATCATCATCGGCTCCGACGAAGCCGGCTATCAGTACAAGGAAGCCCTGAAGGCTGACATGCAGGCCAGCGCCGACGTGGCCTCGGTCGAGGACATGGGCGTGGACGAGGCCGCCAAGACACCGTATCCCACGGTGGCCATCGCCGCCGCGCACAAGATTGCTGCCGGCGAGGCGGATCGCGCGCTGCTGATCTGTGGCACCGGTCTGGGCGTGGCCATTTCGGCCAACAAGGTCGAGGGCATCCGTGCGGTCACCGCCCACGACGGCTACTCGGTCGAGCGGGCCATCAAGTCCAACGATGCCCAGGTGCTGTGCTTCGGCCAGCGGGTCGTGGGCCTGGAGCTGGCGCGCAAGTTGGCCGCCGAGTGGCTGACCTATCGGTTTGATCCCGAGTCGTCCTCGGCCAAGAAAGTGGCCGTGATCGATAACTACGAGAAGACGGGTGACTCTAGCCCCGTCGAGTAAGACCGGTTTACGCGCATGATCATCGGCACCTCGTTCAAGCTGTATCTGAATCGCGCGGAAACGCTGGCCTGGGTGCGGGCGGCGGCCGATATCGCCACGCGCCATCCGGCCGTGGCCGGCGGCAACGTCGATCTGGTGATCTTTCCCTCGATGCCCGTCATCGAGGGGGGCATGGCCGCCGGCGAGGGCGCGCCGCTGGCCTTCGGAGCTCAGGACCTGTTCTACGAGGATCGCGGTGCGTTTACCGGCGCCGTCAGCGGCGCTGATCTGGCCGATCTGGGTCTTCGCTACGCCGAAATCGGCCACGCCGAGCGCCGCGCCGTGTTCGGAGAAACCGATGCCGTCATCGCCCGAAAGGTGGCTGCGGCAGCCCGCAATGGGCTCACCCCGTGGCTGTGTATCGGCGAGCCCGAAGCCGGTGATAGTGATGCGGCAGCGGCCTACTGCGTGGCTCAGCTCGAGGCCTGCCTGGCAGAGCTTTCCACGGTGACCAAGCTTGTCGTGGCTTACGAGCCCGTCTGGGCCATCGGCCAGGCGACCTCGGCCGGGGCCGATCACATTACCGCAGTCACGGCGGCCCTCCGGCGCCGTCTCATGAGTGCCCGGCAGATTGCCGACGCACGTATCGTGTACGGCGGCAGCGCCCAGCCGGGCACGCTGACCGAACTGGGCGAGGCCGTGGATGGCCTGTTCCTGGGCCGTTTTGCCCACGACACCCAGGCGTTCGCCCGTATCGTTGATGAGGCCGCAGCGCTTGTAGCCCGGTGAGAGCTATTACTCGGCCAGTGGCTTACTAGGGCGCAAGATCCGTGTCGGGTATATAGTGCCACCATGGCAAATATCGAACAGATCAAAGAAGAAATTGGCTGGCTCAAAGTCGTTTTCGCCGTGGTGGTCGCCGTAGATGCTTCGTTAATCGCTTGGCTTGCCCAGCACTATGCGAGCGCTAGCCGAGTTTTAGTAGTTAGCGGATTTCTTGGCGCTTTGATTCTTTCGCTTAGCGTTGCTTATGTGAATCGCCGCGCGTATCGCTTGATTCGCGGCATGGAGAATTTGTGATGGAGTGGTTAGTTGTCACGGCCCTAGCAGCCCTTGTCGGAGCGTTAGTCGTCGCAGTCCGAGTTTGAGCATCTAACGAATTGCTGCAGCCGCCCGATCCTGCGGGCTTGCGGCTGGGCTTCGGCGTTCAGGCCAGTGCGGCGGCCAGCGCCGTGTGCGTCGGCATGCCGCTACGCGCGCCAGCCTGCGTCACGGACAATCCGCCGGCGGCCACGGCCCATGTCACAGCCTCGCGGACCGACTTGTCCTGGCTGCGCGCCCAGGCGAACGCCCCCACGAAGGTGTCGCCGGCACCTGTGGTGTCCACCACATCGGCCGGTGCGCCGGCCACGTGGCCGCGGCCGTCCGCGCCCTCTCGGCCGTGCCAGACCGCGCCGTCGGCGCCCAGCGTGATCACCACGCCCACGGCATAGGTCTCGGCCAGCTCGGCGGCCAGGGTCTGGGCTCCGGCCGGGTCGTCGGGTACGCCAGCACCGCCGATCAACGCGGCCTCGGCCGCGTTGACGATCAGCCAATCCAGTGCCTCTACCGCGTAGGGCGCAAGCGACGCCGCGGGGGCGGCGTTCAGCATGGTTTCGGCGCCCTGGGCGCGCCCGGCCTTTAGGGCGGCGTTCACGAAAGCGGGCGTGGTCTCGAGCTGGGCGAGTACCACGCGGGCGCTTTCGAATATCGTCTCGGCGTTGTCAATCGCCCCCAGCTCACCGTTGGCCCCCGGCACCACGATGATGCAGTTCTCGCCGGCCGTATCGACGCTGATCATGGCGATGCCGCTGGCGGGGCCGATGGTGGCCAGAGCCGCGGTGTCGATAGATTCGGCGGCCAGGGTGTCGCGGATACGCTGGCCGAAATCGTCTGCGCCCACAGCCCCCACAAAGCGCATGGGGCTACCCAAGCGCGCGGCGGCTACGGCCTGATTGGCGCCCTTGCCACCGTCGTGTACGCCGTAGCCGTCGGCGATCAGCGTCTCGCCGGGGGCCGGCTGATGGTCCACCCGGGCAACGAGATCCATATTGGCACTGCCGGCGACGATGATCATAGGCGTTCAAATCGAGTGACAACGGCGGTTATTCCACCACGACCGGGGACGCGCTGTCGCGGGTGGGCTGGCTTGCTTCAGTAACAGATGCGCACAGGCAGGCCGGCCGAGTCGATCGGCGGCGCGTCGGGCAGCGTTGTGTAGCGGCCGGCTGCGATGCGCTCGGCCGAGTAGAGGCTGGCGTACGCATCGGCGATATCGTCATCAGCGACCCGGCTTGCGGTATGTCGCGCGCGCAGAATTTCAAATCCGTCGCGGCCGTAGCGCGAAAGGATCAGGGCGAGACGGTCATAAGCGCCCAGCCCGCTCTTCTTGGCATGGGCCATCGGTGCGAGCATGCCAGGCGCACAGCCGCTCATTTCAGCCTGCCAGGCCGCAAACGCCAACTCCGGATGGACTTCATAGACGCTGGCCGACAACGCCGGGCGCGCATGCAATAGCGTCTCGACTTCGCGGATCTTGGCAAACAGATGATAGGCCTGGGCCGAGACGCCGCCAGCGTCGTGGCGCTTGTTGATGTCGCTGGCCTGGGCGTGAGCCTCGCGCAGCGACAAGCCCTGTGTTTCAGCCCAGACGGCCGGGCGGGTGGCGGTCCAGAACACGCTATTGCCCCGCGCGCGGCCCAGGGCGGCGCGTGCTGCGTGGTCACAGTCGCGGGTGCCGGCATCCATCAGTCCAATCGGCATGTCGATAGCCACGACATCGCGCCCGGCGACGACGCCTAGAGCATCAAGCAGGCCAGCCAGCGTATCGCCGATCTCGGTGCCGCCGGCGTGCGCGGCCACCCAGCCCGCTGGGCAGCCGTCGATGCCGATACAGCGAGGCGAAGTACTCACGCCCTAGAACAGCGTTTGTTGCGGGTCCGGACGCTGGTGGCCGAACCGGGCGATCTGCTCGCTGGCCTGGCGCAGATGGGTAGCGATGCTGGAGAGTGCGGTCACCGTCGCAAACGGCTGATCCGCCAGGTGCGTCTTCACGTCCTGGCCGTCGCCCTCGGAGGCGGCCTGGAGAACCTGCTTCAGCAGCGCGATATCGACCGGCTCGAACGTTTCGGGATATTTCCAGGCGTGCAGCTCGGCCGGACGATCCAGCTGCACCGAAAAAGCGGCATCGTGCAGCAGGCGCGCGGCCGCCTGCAGGTCGTCGCCGTAGCCGGCAGCGGCCTGGCGCCGGGCGAACTCGTGGCAGGCCGCCGCATCTACCCCGGCCATGTCGGCTAGGACGTTAGACATCGGCGTATCGTCGGCGTAGGCCATGGCGTGCGTCAGCGGCTGCAAATGGGACAGGCGTTATAAAGACACGTCGCGCCGATGACAAGTCACATCGAGCTGGAAAGCGCGCGATCGGCGGCGTGCCGCTCGCGGGCCAGATCCACCAGCTGGCCCACCAGCTCGCGGTATCCGATGCCTGACGCGTCCCACAGCTTGGGATACATCGAGATCCGCGTGAAGCCGGGCAGGGTGTTGATTTCGTTGACGATAACGCTGGCGTCCTCGGTCACGAATACGTCCACGCGGGCCAGCCCGCGACAGTCCAGCGTCTTGTAGGTGGCCAGTGCCACCTGTTGCACCGCCTCGATGGTGGTGGCGTCCAGATCCGCCGGGATGACCACCCGGGCCGAGTCGTCAACATACTTGGTGTCGTAGGCATAGAAGCCGCCTCCGTCGACGACCACCTCGCCCACGGTGCTGGCCCGCGGGCTGGCGTTACCCAGCACGGCGCACTCGATTTCACGGCCTTTCACGCCGGCCTCGACCAGCACCTTGTGATCAAAGCGCAGCGCCAGTGCCAGCGCGTCGGCAAAGTTCTTTTCATCGGTCACGCGGGACACACCCACCGACGAGCCCAGATTGGCCGGCTTGATGAACAGCGTGGGCCCGAGCGTGGCGGCAAGGGCGTCGTAGCTGGCGTCTGCCGCGGTCTCACGCGTGACCAGCGCAAAGGGCGCAATCTTGATGCCGGCATCGCGGAGCAGCCGCTTGGTCACGTCCTTGTCCATGGCCGCGGCCGAGGCCAGCACGCCGGCGCCCACGCAGGCGATGTTGGCCGCTCGCAGCAGGCCCTGAAGCGTGCCATCCTCGCCCGTGGGCCCGTGGACGATTGGAAAAGCCACATCCACTTCCATGGCCACCTCGCCGGTAGCCACGTTGATGATCTGGCCGGCCTCGCGCCCGGGCACCACGGCCAGCTCGCCCGCGTGGGCCTTGAGCTTGATCTGCTTCGGGTCATCCGGGGCATGGACGAAATCATCGGCGTCGGCGGCGTGCCAGACACCGGCCTTGTCGATGCCGATGACCGAGACTGCAAACCGCTCGCGATCGAGCGCAGCCACGATATTGCGCGCCGAGGCCAGCGAGACTTCGTGCTCGGCCGAGGCCCCGCCGCAGATTACCGCTACTCGAATCTTGTTATCGCCCGTCTGGCTCATCTTGGCTGCTCTCGTCGCGTTTTACGGCCGGCAAGGGCCCGCCGCCGGGCGCCAAGCATGCCATGAATGACGGCGCGCGCCGATCACGCCCGGCTTGAAAAGCCGGCCACTGGGCCGCATCCAAAGCGTTATCGCAGCGATAGGGCGCTGCAATCAAAACCCATCATCTTCAACCGATTGATCCAACCATGAGCGACGAGCAAGAACAGAATCCGGGGACACACGCCGGCGCGGGCGCCGAGAAACACGGCTTCCAGGCCGAGGTGAAGCAGCTGCTGCAGCTGATGATTCACTCCATGTATTCCAACAAGGAAGTCTTTGCCCGCGAGCTGATCTCCAACGCCTCCGACGCGCTGGATACTCTGCGCTTTGAAGGCTTGAAGGACGATGCCCTGTTCGAGAGCGACTCCGAACTTCAGATCTGGATCGAGCAGGACGCCGAGGCGCGCACCGTGTCCATCTGCGACAACGGCATCGGCATGACGCGGGATCAGGTCATGGACCGGCTGGGTACCATCGCCAAGTCCGGCACCCGGGCGTTTCTGGATTCGCTCTCGGGCGACGAGAAGAAAGACGCCAAGCTCATCGGCCAGTTCGGTGTGGGCTTCTACTCGGCTTTCATCGTGGCCGACCAGGTCGTGGTTGATACCCGCCGCGGCGGCGAAGCCACCGGCGTGCGCTGGATCTCCGACGGCGGCGGCGAATACACGCTGGAAGAAATCGATAAGCCCCAGCGGGGTACCATCGTCACGCTGCACCTGCGCGAAGGCGAAGAAGAGTTCACCGAGCCGCATCGCATGCGGCATCTGGTCAAGACCTACTCCGACCATATCGCCTTTCCCATCAAGATGTTGGAGCAGGTTGAGGCGGCCAACAACGACGACGAAGAAGCGCCCAAAACGCCCGAGTGGGAACAGGTCAACCGCGGTGCGCCACTGTGGGCCGAGCCCAAGGCCACGCTTAAGGATGAGGACTACGCCGAGTTCTACAAGCACAGCTGCCACGACTACGAAGACCCGCTGACGTGGACGCATAACAAGGTCGAAGGCAGCCAGGAATACACCAACCTCCTGTATATCCCCAAGCGCGCCCCGTTTGACCTGTTCGACCCGAACGGCAAGGCCCACGGCGTCAAGCTCTACGTGCAGCGCGTCTTCATCATGGACGACGCTGACAAGCTCATGCCGCGCTATCTGCGCTTCGTGAAGGGCGTGATCGACTCCAACGACCTGCCGCTGAACGTCTCGCGTGAGATCCTCCAGAACAATCGCCTGTTGGACAAAATCCGCGCCGGCTCGGTGAAAAAGGTCCTGGGCCTGATCGAGTCCATGGCCAAGGACGAGGAAGAGCCGGAGAAGTTCAAGACCTTCTCAAACGAGTTCGACACGGTGCTCAAGGAAGGCATCGTGGAGGACTACGAAAACCAGGTCCGTATCGCCAAGCTCCTGCGCTTCAAGACCACCACGGATGAGTCGGCTGATCCGGGCGTCTCGCTCGATACCTACATCGAGCGCATGAAAGAAGGCCAGGAGAAGATCTACTACATCACCGCCGATACGCTGGCCGAGGCCAAGCACAGCCCGCATCTCGAAATCTTCAAGAAGAAAGGCATCGAGGTCCTGCTGCTCACCGACCGCATCGATGAGTGGGTCATGGCCCACATGACCGAATACGAAGGCAAGGAATTTGCCTCCGTGGCCAAGGGCGCGCTGGATCTGGGCGAAGCCGAATCCGAGGAAGAAAAAGAGCAGCAGAAAAAGCTCGAAGAAGAATCCAAGGACCTGGTCGGCCGCATCAAGGAATCGCTCGGCGAGCGCGTCAACGAAGTGCGCGTCACCCATCGGCTGACCGACTCCCCGGCCTGCTTGGTTGCCGACGAGCACGGCATGTCGGCCCACCTCGAGCGGATCCTGAAAGAAGCCGGGCAGGACATGCCCAACACGGCTCCGCACCTCGAGATCAACCCCAGCCACCCGCTGGTCGAGCGCCTGGCGAATGAGCAGGGCGAAACCGAATTCGCCGACTTCTCCCAGATGCTCTTCGAGCAGGCGGTACTGGCCGAAGGCGGCGAGCTGGAAGACCCGGCGACGTTCGTGCGGCGGATGAATCAGATGCTGTTGGCGGTGTCGCGTGGGGCGGCGTGATCTGCCCGGCCTAAACTAGGCTGAGCCAAGAGCCGCCGGGGTAGAACTCGGCGGCTTTTTTGTGCCTGGTATTCGGCGCATGTTTCGCGCACGTCTTGCTAGACTCGCTATTGCCATGAATATCATCGACGTCAAAGCCACAGAGCTTTCTGAACTCGCCCATCGCTTTGGCGTGACGCGGCTGGACCTGTTCGGGTCCGGCGCCGGCGAACACTTCGATCCGTCGCGTAGCGACCTGGATTTCCTGGTTACCTTCCAAGACGCACCGCCCGGCGGAATGGCCAACGCATATTTCGGTCTGCTGGAAGGATTAGAGCGCTTGTTTGACCGCCCGGTCGATCTGGTCACCGAGCGGAGCATCAAGAATCCGTATTTCCTCCGCAGCGTGAACGAAACCCGCCGGCCGGTGTATGTCGCCTGACGCACTGAAATATCTTTACGATGTGCGGGTTGCCGGTAACAAGATCCGGTCGTTCACAGAGGGCAAGAATTGGTCCGATTACACGCACGACGATCTGTTGAAATCAGCTGTCGAGCGACAATTCGAGATTATCGGCGAAGCGCTTAACCAGCTCAGCCGCCGCGATCGGTCTGTATGTCAGGGAGATTACGGGATATCAGCGAGCGATCGCATTCCGGAATATCCTGATCCACGGCTATGCGGACATAGACGACGAGGTCGTCTGGCAGGTGCTCGTCAACGATCTGCCACAGTTGCTAAGTGATGTCCCGGAACTGTTGACTGCGAATGGGTAAGCGTGCCGCCCGGCGTCTCGGTTCGGTGTTGCGACGCTTTGAATCAATCCTCGTTGTTGATTCATCAGAGCTGTTGACGCAATCTGAGGTATAAGTGGGGAGTCGGGTACGAGAGTGAATTTCCAGGGAGATAAATATACTGTCCCCTGATTCTGAAGAGTGAATTTCCAGGGAGATAAATATACTGTCCCCTGATTCTGAGTTTCACACACAAAGACACCAAGAGAGTCGATTATGAGTTGTGGAACATTGATTGACGTGCAATTCGATGAACGCAGCCAGGAAGGCGTGGACTCGATCAATAGGCGTGTCGAAGCCGGGAGCGAGTTGGCTCTCGCCCTGTCGGCTGGCGTGCTTGAAGATATATTCTTCGGCGAAGACGACATCGTCGGCGTTGCTTACAACATCTACCAAACGTCCTGGGACACGTATTTCAATGCGATGGCATCTGAACTGGACCCCAGAATTCGGACAGGGCACTAAGTGATGATCTGCTCCACAATGGCCGGGTACGGCCAAGGAGCAACTATGCGACGCAAACGCCGC
>MDSW01144192.1_pt1 | contig 66396 bp, 51 predicted proteins | sample 811171 | NCBI WGS metagenome assembly MDSW01 (sample SAMN05326641, study PRJNA326480) | marine metagenome | isolation source: seawater | place: Atlantic Ocean: North West | collected 2012
ACAACATCAAATGATCAAGATGTAAACTGTGTAATAAATAGTAACCCAATACAACTATTTGCTTGCCCACCAGAAAATGACAACTGTAGTGGAGCAATTATTATCGAAGCTAACGAAGATGATAGCTGTGATGCTTCTGGATCTGGAACACTGGTAGCTGCAACGCCTTCATCTGAAAGTAATTCTTGTGGTGGATCTGCAGATGATGATGTTTGGTTTGAGTTTACAGCTGTTTCTGAAAATCATGCAATATCACTTTATAATATTGTTGGTGATACTCAAGATTTATATCATGTTCTTTATGAAGGTGATGGATGTGGTAATTTAAATCAGATTTATTGTAGCGATGATAATAACAGTACAGCTAATGGCTTAATATTAGGAAGCAGCTACTTCATTAGAGTTTACTCGTTTACTGCAAACGAACTTTCTAACCTAACATTTGACATTTGTGTATTTACAGTTCCTCCGCCTATTTCTACAAGTACTACATTATACACTGTTGATGAATTGGTGACAGACGTCTTAATTGATTCTGAATGTAATCAGGCATTTAACGTTACCTCAAGCACTGGAATTGATTTTGGAAGTACAAATGGTATAGGTTACTTTGAATCAAATGGTTCGTCTTGGCCCTTTGAGGATGGACTAATTATGACTTCAGGTGATGTTGCAAATGCCATTGGTCCCGAAAGTGGAGTCCTTGTTGACGGAGGTTTTGAATGGCCTGGTGATGGTGATCTTGAAGCATTTATCCCTGGTCTTAATGCAGGTGATACAAATAATGCGTCAATCATTGAGTTTGACTTTGTTCCAGTGACTAATAACATGAGTTTTGATTTTATTTTTGCTGCTGAAGAATACGGAACATTTCAATGTACATTTACCGATGCATTTGCATTCTTATTGACTGATTCATCTGGAAATACAACTAATTTAGCTATTGTTCCTGGAACAGATGACCCAATTTCTGTATTAACTGTTAGAGATGATCAATATAACGGTGCTTGTGAATCTGTTAATGCAGAGTGGTTTGCTAATTATTATGGTCCTGGTGGACTTCCACCTTTAACCAGCCCAACTAATTTTATTGGACATACCGAAGTAATGACTGCTTCAGCCACTGTAATTCCTAACGAAGTTTATACAATAAAATTAGTGGTAGCTGATGATGGAGACACAATATATGACTCAGCAGTATTCATTGACGGAGGAAGTTTTGATATTGGCCAGCTTGATTTAGGAGATGATATATTAGTATCATCTGGAAATGCTTTATGCGAAGGTCAAGAAATTATACTAGATGCGGGGGCATTACCTAATAATTCAAGCATTGAATGGTTTATGGATGGGTTATTAATCGATGATGCAAATGATGTAACTCTCGCAGTTACCGAAACAGCATTTTATAGTGCAACAATCACTGTAGATAATACTGATTGCACTTATGGAGATGATATTCTTGTAGAATTTTTTCAATCACCGATAATAACTCCTGTAAATGATAATATTATAAAATGTGCAAATGAAGGTTTTACTCTTGAGGTTGATATCGAAAATAGTGATCAACTTAATTCATTAACATACATATGGACATTAGATGGAATTGATGTTCAAATAGGTTCTGAAAATACATATTATTTAAATGAACTTGCAGAAGAATCTGGAGAATTTACAGTAACTGTTTTTGACGATATAACGTATTGTTGGAACTCAACAACCATAACTGTTCAATTTTATGAAAACAGCTATTGTGTTGATTTACCTCAAGGACTTTCTCCAAACGGAGATGGATTTAATGATTGCTTAATTTTAGATCATTTAGAAGACAGAGATGATATTGATAGAATTGATGTTTTCAATAGATATGGTACAAAAATTTACGAATTAAATGAATATGTAGATCAATGGTGTGGATACGATAATGAAGGCAAAACAGTGCCAGTTGGAACATACTTTTATATTATATATTTCCACTCAACTAAAGAACCTATAAATAGCTGGATTTACGTTAACTATTAAAAATATTAATTATGAAAAAAACCTTAATACTAATAATCCTTTTAATTTTTGCTATAAATATGCATTCACAGCAGGATCCACAATATACCCAATATATGTATAACATGAATGTTATAAATCCTGCATATGCAGGATCAAGTGAAACTACTAGTATTGGTATTCTATACAGAAATCAATGGGAAGGATTAGAGGGTGCTCCAAAGACAGGAACAATGAACATACACTTTCCCGCAGGAAGAAATGTTGGATTTGGATTTTCTGCTATTTCCGATGAAATAGGACCTGTTAGTGAAACTAATTTATATATAGATTTTTCTTATACATTAAATCTTGAAAATGAAAATAGAATTGCTTTTGGTTTAAAAATGGGTGGAACATTTCATGATATAGGTCTTGCTAATTTAACAACAATTGACCCAGATGATCCATTCTTTGCTAACGATATAAATGAAAATACTCCTAATTTTGGAGCAGGAATTTATTTCTATAAACCAAATAAATATTATTTATCTATTTCTGTTCCGAATATTTTAGAGTCTGTTCATTTAGACACAAATGATTTCAATATTGGAACAGAAGCAAGACACTTTTTTGCTTCAGCTGGTTATGTTTTTGATTTAAACGAAAATTTTAAATTAAAACCTCACGCTTTTTTAAAATATGCAGTTGAAAGCCCTACTAGTATTGATTTGAATGCAAATTTATTTATGTATGATTTTTTTGAATTTGGATTAGGGTATCGAACAGATGATTCGGTTACAGCTATGGTAAATTTCTTAGTTTCTCCATCGGTTCGAATTGGTTATGCGTATGATAGTGTACAATCTGAACTAAGTTTTTTAACAAAAGCATCTCATGAAATTTTTATAAACTTTGACATAAATTTCAAATCTAAAGTTTCAAGATCACCAAGATATTTCTAATTATATAATATATTAAAATGAAAAAAATTATAACACTTATTATTATTTCACTTATCAGCTTTTCATCTGTAAAAGCACAAAATAATGATACCAAAAAAGCTGATAGATTATTTGATCGTTTTGAATTTATTAAAGCCTCAGAAGAATACTTAAAGTTAACAAAAGATTTCCCTAATGATGTGTATATTATTAGGAAATTAGCTGATTCATATTATAATATTTTTGACACAAAAAACGCAGAAAAATGGTATGCAAAAATTGTTAAAAAAGATGACTCTGCAAATACTATATATAAGTATGCTCAAATGTTAAAAGCTAACGAGAAGTATAAAGAATTTAATAAATGGATGAATAAATTTTCAGAAATATCTCCGATTGACAGTAGAGCTATAGCTTATAAGAAAACACCAAACTATATTGATAGAATTGTAGAAAAAGGAAATAAATTTAATATTCAAAATTTAAGTATAAATACAGAATACTCAGAATTTGGTTCAACAATTTTTAATAACAAATTTTATTTTTTATCGTCAAGAAATAAAAAACGAAAGTCATACGGATGGAATAACCAACCTTTTCTTGATATTTATAGTTCATTTATTAATGAAAATGGTTCTTATCTAGAACCAATGCTTATTGAAGATTTAAATAGTAAATATCATGAAGGTATATTATCTTTTTCAAAAGACGGGCAAACTGTTTATTTTACTAGAGAAAGCTATTATGAAAAGGAATATGTAAAAGATGAGAGTAATAATACAAAATATAGTCAACTATATATTTACAAAGCAACTAGATCAAAAAATTCCTGGGTATCTATTGAGGCATTATCAATAAATGATCCTAATTACTCAAATAAAAATCCAATGCTTGATTCAAATGGTGACTATTTATATTTCTCCTCAAATATGCCTGGTGGTTTTGGATTATATGATATATATAGGGTGAAAATAAATGATGATGGATCATTGGGTTCTACAGAAAATTTAGGCCAAAATATTAATACAGAAGGTCAGGAAGGCTTTCCTTTTTTAGGTGAAAACAATACACTTTATTTTTCGTCAGATGGACATCTCGGCTTAGGGGGATTAGATGTTTTTTATTCAAAGAATATCGATAATAAATGGTCAAATGTAAGAAATTTAGGACTTCCCGTTAACAGCGGTGCAGATGACTTTTCATTTATGTTAATGGGTGATAATGGATATGTATCCTCTAATAGATCTGTTCCTGAAGCAAAAGGAAAAGATGATATTTATGCTTTAAAGAAAATTAAACCATTATGTGATCTACTTTTAGAATCTGTTATTGTTGACTCAAAAAGTAATAAACCTATTAATTTGGCTAATACGTCTATTTCAGATGGAACTGGGTTAATTAATAATTCGAAAATAACCAACAACAGAGGGATTGTAGAATACATCTTAGAATGTGAAGACAAAGTAAAGCTTATTGTCAGTAAAGATGGTTATGAAAGTAAAATAGTAGATATTAAATTACTTGATATAGAACCTCCTGTATTAACAATAAAACTTGATCCAATAGAAGAACTAATTTCTGAAGAAAAAATTGAACTTAATCCTATATATTTTGATTTTGATAAATTTAATATTACAAATCAGGCTGCTTTTGAGCTTGATAAACTAGTAGCTATTATGAAAAAATATCCTGACATGGTTATAAGAGCTGAATCTCACACAGATAATCGTGGGCCAGCTTCTTATAATATGCTTCTTTCTGAAAAAAGGGCAAAATCAACTGCTCAATATATAATTTCAAGGGGAATTAACGAAGGTCGAATTACAGGAGTTGGTAAAGGTGAAGAAGATCCAAAAGTTAATTGTTCATCAAGATGTTCAAAAGATGATCATGCTAAAAATAGAAGGTCAGAATTTTTGATTATTTCTAGATAAAATTAATGTGAGAATTCATCTATTGGATCTTGCAGTTTATTAAATTGACAGGAATAATATTTATAGTTGAGATATTTATAATTTGGTATTGTATCTAATGAATTCTTTTACAAAAAAAGCTGAATTTATTTTCTAATTCACCATAATAAATCTTACTAATTGAGAAAAATTTTCAAAAATTATAGTTTATTTCCTGAATTAAATCGCTGCTGAGACTTTGTGCAACTGGACAACCTTTTGCAACTTTAATTAACTTCTTAATCTGTTTTTCTGATAAATTATTTGTTTCAAAATTAATTTCAACAGAAATTTTAGAAATTCTTCTTGGATTAGATGACATAGTTTTAGTTATAAATGAAGTTGATTTTGGTAATATAAAATTATTTTTTTTGGCACATATTCCCATAATAGTTGTGATACAACTACATAGTGCAGATGAAACTAAATCTGTAGGCGAAAATGCATTACCTAATCCGTTATTATCTTTGGGGGCATCTGTGGTAATTGTTTTAGAAGACTTTAGGTGAGTAGACTCTGTTCTGAGCTCACCTAAATATTTATTTTCTATGGTATGTGTCATAAAAATTATTCTCCAGCAACCAACACATTATCAATTTCATATGTTGCAGATCCAGATGAGGATGATATATATTTAAATCCAATATATACATTATCTCCTATGTATGAATTTAAGTCAACATTACCAGAATCAGTCCAAGATGACCAGCTACTATCGTCTGTATCAAGAATGACAGATAATTCAGCCCAATTCCCATCAGATGAAGGATCTCCACCTGAATAATCAGTAGATATATAAACCTCTAATGACGGTCCTGAATATCTAACTACAGATTGGAAATTTAAAGTTGCTGTTGTTAAAGAACTTAAATCAATAGCTGAAGTAATTAGCCAATCTTCATTAACATTATTACCTCCACTATAACCTGACATTTTTGCACTAGGCGCTGGATTTCCGTAAGGAGTAATCTCCCATTCTTGATCTCCAATAACGCTAACAACTGTCCAATTGTCTAAATTATTAGACGAAAAATCATCAGCGAATAAGGGATCACATCTTGATGAGTCAAAGTTTACATCATCTTTCGTATTCAACATCATTACTCTATTGTCCCCAAAGTAATCTCTAGTTATAATTCCAGAAATTGTACCACTACCTTCAGTGGGTAACATGCTATCATTAAAATTTGAGAATGCACTTGTTTCTAATTTTAGGGTTCCAGAGTCAACACAGCTTTCCAAATCTCTTTGAGTATCATAATCTTCATCAGGGTCAACATAAGTTAGTCCGTCTAAACCAGATGAGAATTGGGCACCTAATGCACTTACATAGACACCAACATGAGAATCATTAATGTCAGATAGATTTAATGCTAATGGAACTAAAGAATAACTATTTCCAGATCTCAAAATACAATCTGATGCTCTATTTTCAGAGATTTCAGAAATCTCATCTCCATTAACATTTCCACCACCTCCGATTGCAACAACTCCATCTCCAGAGTTTGTTTCCCCAATAGTGAGTCCTTGTAACTTAATATACACTTCTCTTCCAATATTAAATTGATTATAGCTATCAACTTGATTAATCGCAACTTTGACTCCTGCTGTAGGATTTTCTACTTCATCTTGCATGTAGAATTCTTTATAAAAATTTCCAGAATAATCAGAAGATGAAACATAACCTTTAACAACTAAGTTTGACTCAATCTCATTGACTTCTCCGTTTACAAACAGATTTTTTAATTCTGATATTGTCATTAGATCAGCATAACCATCTTCAATTTCAGAAAGTAGTTGAGTTAAATTTTGATTTTCCTCTAATCCAACACTTTGTGGTACCGAATAGTCATCATCTTCGATACATGAAAAGGTTAAAATTGATATAAAAGTCAACAATGATATTTTATTAAATAATTTCATATTTTTTAATTTTAAAATCTAAAGTATAAGTTTAAAAAGTAATTGGTTCCTCTACCATACCAGTATTTTGGGCCAAAAACTCTTTTTGGTTTATTAACATCTTGGAGTAATTGCTGATAGTTTGCATTTCTTCCTTGCTCAAATCCTCCAGTTTTGTATTTTTTGTCTAATATATTATTGATACTTGCAAAAAATCCAACATAATAGTCATCAATTCTCCAAGATTTTCCACCGATCATATTAACAACCATATAATTGTCAAACTTTTCTTGTCTTAATAAGTTTCTAGCTGTAGAAATATCATAATCATTAAAAGGTAATCCGTCTTGAGCAAGATAAAAGTTTTGAGTTCTTGTTAGCGGACTCACATCTACATATGTATTAGTGAAAAAATTTGAAGTTACTCCAATAAACCAATAATCAGGATCTCTATATTCAAAACCAAATGAATAAGCTCTTTGCGGGCCGCCTGCTAGTTTATAATTTTCTAAATTTGATGGACCAACAGCTACAGTTGTATTATCTGCTCCTAAGTATAAATATGGATTATTAGCGTATGTATATTGTCCGATAGATGCAGCGCCCTTAAGTTTTACGGTAGGAATTATTTGAGCTTCTATACCAAACTCTGCACCAATGTATTTTTTATCAATTCCCTGTAAAATTTCTTGAACAAATTCACTATTTTCAGAAAAACCAACTAACCCATCAGCATAATAAAAAGATATTTCATTTGCATCTTTTACTTCTGAATAAAACCCTGTTAACCTACCAGTGAATATTGGTGTTCTAAAAATATAATTAGCGTCAAAAGACATAACTTTTTCTTCAGTTATTGGCGTATTATTTATTAAACCGTTTATATCAGTTCCAACAATATTATGATTTACTCTAGAATTAGTAAATGTATTTCTTATTGATGGTGCTTTTTGGATATATGCTGAATTAAAATCTAATATATGTTTTCCTGAAAACTTATAGGTTATACCTGCTTTTACTCCGTAGCCATCAAATGAAATTTCATCTCCCATACCGCTTGAGTTTCCTGCATTTGCCTCATTTTCAAAAATTCCATTACGCTGATAAATAGTATTTGTTAAATTAGCTGCTATAAACAATTCAAGTTTATTAAAAGAAAAGTCTATCATTGAAAATAGACTAATTTCCTCAACATTCATTTCATAATGATATTTAAATTTCTCACCTTGGGAAATAACACTATTAGGTGATAATAAATTATAATCAAGATTATCAAATGAATCTATATTTGAATAAGTATATCCGCCTAACATGTCAGAAATCTGAGCAAAATTATCTGAGACAAGATTTCTATAATTAAACGATGAACTAATCTTAATATTTTCATTAATTTCTTTGCTGTAGGCTGAGTTAATGGTTAATTGTCTGTCATCAACTCTATCTTCGTACAGAACATATGCTGCATCTAGGTTAGATTGGTTATTGGTCAAATTAGCATCGTATATTCTATTCCAATTAATTTGCCCATTATTGACAAATTGTTCTTGAGCTAAATAAGCTCCCTCATAGTCTGGGTCATCTGAATCTGCAAGATAATAACTTGGTAAATCTTGATAGTATGCTGGACTTGGATTAGCTCCACCAGCATAATCTAGCCTGCTGTTACCCATTTCTCCGAACTGATATCCGATACTGGTTTCTAAAGAAGATACTTCACTAATAGTCCAATCATGATTTAGAATTATTATTGGCTCAACAACCCTTTTTACTCTTGAATTTCTTTTTTCTCCGTCATGAAATCCCCAATACTCATTATATTTTGTACCCTTGAGATCGTAAACCTCTTGTGTATTTGGAGAGACTTTACCCCTTCTATTTGGCGCGTAAATCGTAGCTAAATTTAAACTATGTTTATTATTAAATATTTTCTGAACAGAAAGAAAAGCTGAATTTGAATCGTAAAATGAAGCATCTTGATAACCTTCATTCCCCCACCTTCTTCCAATGGATAATGAATAAGCCCATCCCTTTTCTAACATGCCTGAATTATAACTTGCCATCATTCTGTTTGCATAACTTCTATTGGAAGAAGAATATGTTATTCTTCCACCCTCGCCATATTCTGAGGCCCTAATATTAATATTATTAGAACCTAAAATACCTCCAAAATTATATTTCAAAGGGATCGATCCATTTGAAAGTTCTTGATTTCTTAATACATCATTCAATCCACCCCAATTACTCCATTGTGGTCGTCCATTGTAAAGCTTGTTCATTTTAATTCCGTTGATTTGAACAATTGCATTGTCAGAATCTAAACCTCGAACTTTAAAAAAAGATGAGCTAAATTCATAAGCAGCTGTTCTGTAAAAAACATCCATTGAGGAATTTAATAAACCTGAAATATTATCAGATGCAGAAGTGTCATCACTTAATTCATCATCTGTTAAAGAAATACTAAATAAATCAACTACATCATTTGTGTTAGATAAATTATTAATTGTATCTGTAACACTAATTTGGTTAGATTCTGTTTGGGAAAAAATATTAAAGTTTGTAAGTAATATTAAGATTAATATTAGTCTTGTTTTATACATATCAATAAATATTTTCAACTATTATAATAATTGAGTTAAATTTACGCTTTATTTGTTATTTAAATGTGCATTTTTAAATACTTTTTTATGAAAATTAAACGAATAATTATATTATCTATCATCATAATAATTTCTTTTTACACTTACTCACAAGACAACGAAAGGAAATTTAAGATCCATACATTGGCTTTTTATAATCTTGAAAATCTATTTGATACAATCAACGATATTAATAAAGAAGATGAGAAAAGTCCAATAATGGAAATAAAATTTAATCGAACTAAAATATATAAACAAAAAGTCTCTAATATGGCTCGAGTAATTTCAGAAATTGGATTTGAAACTTCAAAAAGACCTCCTTCAATAGTGGGTATCTGTGAGGTTGAAAACAGAGCTGTTATTGAAGATTTAATTTCAGACGAAAAACTAAAAAAATATAATTATGAAATTGTACATTATGAATCACCTGATAATAGAGGAATTGATGTTGCAATGATTTATAACAAGGATGTATTCAAGATTGAAAACTCAAATTCACACGAAGTTTTTATCACAGATAATAATTCAAGTAAAAGAAGAAATACAAGAGATCAATTGGTTGTAAGCGGATATCTTGACGGAGAATTAATGCATTTTATTGTTAATCATTGGCCTTCTAGAGGAGCTGATGAAACCAAAAGGATTGCTGCTGCAAAGGTAAATATCTCAATAATTGATTCATTAAGAAAAATATATGAAAACCCAAAGATAATAACTATGGGTGATTTTAATGATGACCCTTTTGATAAGAGTATTAAAAAAATATTGGGAGCAAAGAAAAAAATTAACGATGTAGGAAATAAAGATATGTATAATCCCTTTGAAGAAATTTTAGTTGACAAAGGTGTGGGTACAAATGCTTACAGAGATAAATGGCAGCTATTTGATCAGATAATTTTATCAAAACCCTTTCTTAAAAAAAACTATGTTGATTTTCAACTATATAAAGCTGGTGTTTTTAACAAATCTTATTTGATAAATAAGAATGGTAAATTTAAAGGATATCCTTTTAGAAGCTTTTCATACGGAACATTCACTGGTGGCTATAGTGATCATTTGCCTCCTTATATCTTTCTGTTAAAAGAAATAAAATAAAAAAAAAGGCTCACATAAATGTGAGCCTTTTTTTTTCGATAAATATATATTAAAAATTATATCTTAATCCTACATTCCATGTTCTACCTAATCCAAAATAACCTTGATTAGCAGTGTCAATACCATCGTATAATACACCTGTACCATCGCCAGCAGCAATAGCTGATCTTAATTCACTAATGTAAACATTATCAAAAACGTTATTAACATTAAGTCTAATGTCTAAAGTTCCATCATTTACAAACATCTTGTACGAAAGACCCATGTCTACAACATGATAATTAGGTAACTTTAAATTTTCTTTTACAGCACCTACATTAGCATAAAGTTCATCGTAAAATCTAATATCTGAATCAAAAGAAAATCTTTCAGCTAAATCTACGTCTAAACCTAATCCAGCAGTAAATTGTGCAGCATCACCAACTTTACCTCCGTCAACATCTTGAGATTCAGTCTCAAGTACATTTTGATCTTCATCTTGTACTCTTGTAATTGCATCACCCTCATAAATCCAGTCACCAATTGAAACAAATCCTTTTAGTGTATAAGGTACATCATCTTGAGGCTTAGCACTAAAAGAAAGCTCAATACCCTGATGTAGTTGACTTACTCCTTCAGAAATTTCATAAAATAAAGCATCATTAGAAACATATGAAGATGCTGTTACCCTATCAGCCCAAGAAGTTCTGTATACATCAACTCTAGCAGAAAAATTAGGCACTTCATAAACATATCCAGCTTCTAAACCAACAATAGTTTCATTTGAAGTATTTGGATTTATTCTATTTGTGTAGTTTAGATAAATATTATCAAAGTAGGGTGCTCTTGAATAGTATCCAGCATTTACATAACCTCTACTATTTTCTCCTAAGCCAAATCCAACACCAGCTTTTGCATTATATCCAAAATTATCCGCTTTTTCTGATTCAACACCATCAGTGATACCATCAGGTAAAGCTTCTCCAGTCCATTGAGATGAAGTTCCATCAATTAGGGATTGATCAGCATACTGATAATGATCCCATCTTTGATACATTGTCTGAGAAACAGATCCTTGGAAAAAAGCAGAAAAATCATCATTTGTATACTCTAACTGTGTAAATATTCCGCCATATGAAATTCTCTCATCATTACTATATGCAATCTTTTGATCTTCGTCAAAGTTGGTAAAAGTAGCATCCCACGGATTAGCTCCCATACTTTCTGTTGCAATAACATATTTATATGTTCCATATGTTCCATATGTATCGTGATTATTATTTTGATCTCTCAATCTAATATTTTCTTGCCAAGATGTTAATCCATGAAAATTCTCGACAATTCTAAAGTGTTCACCATAATATGTTCTTAAATCTGCACCAATATTAAATGTGAGATTATCAGAAATCTTAGTCTCATAATTTGAAACTAAGCCAAACCAATTGTGCATATTCATCGAGGCTCTGGTAATGTAACCACCTTCAGCTGCATAATTACCACCTGCACCTGATGTTGAATTATTATATGCATAAATTGCATTATAATCAATATATCCTTCGTCAGTTCTAATTCTTTGACCTCTACCACCTGTTCCTCCTCCATTTCCTGTTGAAGCATATAAAACAGTAGATAAGCTTGAATCATCGTCAATTGTATAATCCCAATTTAAATTAAAAACTGGTTTATGATAGAAATTTCTTCTTTCAGTAAGATATCTATCTCCATAATATCCATAGTTGTTATTATACTTTCTTCCGTTATCTAAATAAGTGGCTATGCTCTTTGTAAAGTTCTGATCATGCCACTGAGGAGCGCCTGTCATTAAAAAATTAAAATTGTGCTTATCGTTCATTTTATATCCTAATGAAAGGAAATAAGTTTGACCTTGACCAAATGTACCTTCAGAATATCCGTCACCTTGCCAATGAGTTAGTAACATACTAGTTGACCAACCATTTTCATTTTGACCAGTGTCGTAAGAAAAAGTAGTCTTAAGATAATTATCATTAGCAAAACCTGCATATGCGAAACCTCCTTGATTTTTAGATGTAGACCTCATAACAAAGTTTACAGTTCCACCAACAGATGAAATAGCTAATTTTGAAGCACCAAGACCTCTCTGAATCTGAACGACATTAGCAATATCATTCATACCAGACCAGTTTGACCAATACATTTTACCATCTTCCATTCCGTTAATTGGCTGACCATTTAACATAAAAGCAGTATTTGATTGATCAAAACCACGTACAGCGATTCTTGTGTCTCCAAAAGCTCCAGATTGACCTGCAACATAGACAGATGGAGTATTAGCAAGAGTCATTGTAATATCTTGTGTTCCAATCTTTTTTTGAATTTCTTCTCCAGTAATGGTAGAAACAGCTAAGGGAGTTACTCTGTCTTCAGCAAGGTCAACAACCCCACCCCCGACTAATACAACTTCCTCTAATTCCTCAAGATCTTCCCAACCTTCTTCGGTACTTTCTTGAGCATAAATTGTAGTTCCAAAAAGTAATAGAGCTACAAAAAATAAATTTTGAGTAATTTTTTTCATAATTTGTTTTTAGTTTAATTATTTATTACAAATACTAAAATAGTTATTATTTACCAACTATTAACGATCTGATATAAATTAATTATCAGTCAATTGTTAACAATTAAAATAATTTAAATAATTATTTATTGCCAAAAATATATTCTTTAAGTAAGCTTTCTGTAGATGAATCGTGGCCAGAGTAATTTCCTGAATTGATATCAGACAAAATATCTTTTGCAAGTTTTTTCCCCAATTCAACACCAAATTGATCAAAACTAAAAATGTTCCAAATCAATCCAAGAGTAAAAATTTTATGTTCATAAAGTGATATTAAAGAACCAAGATTTTTCGGACTTAGTTTTTCTATAAGAATTGTATTAGTAGGCCTGTTCCCGTTAAAAAATTTATGATTGTCATTTACCTTTATCTTAAATGTACCTGTCATTAAAGCTTTTGTCTGAGCAAAAAAATTAGACATTAATATATTGTGATGTGTATTGTTTCCTTTCAATGGTTTTGAAAAACCAATAAAATCTAAAGGTACAATTTTTGTTCCCTGATGAAGTAATTGAAAAAAAGAATGCTGAGCATTTGAACCAGTCTGTCCCCAAATTATTTGTCCTGTTTCATAATTAACAAAATTTCCAGATCTATCTGTTTGTTTTCCGTTACTCTCCATAGATGCTTGCTGCAAATATTTACTGAAATTTTTTAAATATTCGGAATAAGCAATGATTCCATGGTTATGGTAGTTGAAAAAATTATTATACCACAAACTTATACAAGCTAAAATTACAGGAATATTTTCAGAATATTCTGAAGTTTTAAAATGAATATCCATTTCTCTAGCACCTTCTAACAATTCAGAAAAATTTTGATAACCTATGGATAAGCTAATTGATAATCCAGCAGAACCCCAAAGGGAAAATCTACCACCTACCCAATTCCACATAGGGAAAATATTATCGGGATCTATTCCATAATTTATGACTTCATCAACATTGCTACTTACAGCTACAAAATGTTTGGGAATATCCTTTTCTTCTGCACTTTTTAAAAACCATTCTCTGACAGTATTTGCATTAGTTAAAGTTTCTGTTGTTGTAAAGGTTTTTGAAACAATTATAAACAAAGTCTTTTCAGGCAAAAGATCGCTAATTATATCTTGAACATGATCTCCATCAACATTACTTATAAAATAAGTTTTAATATGATTTTTGTAATGATAAAGAGATTCAACAACCATCGATGGCCCCAATTCAGAGCCACCAATTCCAATGTTTACAACTGCTTCGATTTTATCACCTTTAAAACCTTTATAATTTCCTGATATTACTTCGTGAGAAAATAATTTAATTTTATCTCTTGTTTCTGCTATTTCAGACATTATATTTTTTCCTTCAACTAAAATTTTAGACATTCCATCAGCTCTTAATGCTGTATGTAGTACAGGTCTAGATTCGGTTAAATTAATTTTTTCGCCACTAAAGTATTTTTCAATAGAACCTTTTAAATTTATTTCATTTAATAATTTTTGGAATAAATTAATAGTTTCACCATCAATATTATTTTTTGAAAAATCTAATAAAAAGTCTTTCCATTTAATACTGAATTTTTTTCCCCTGCTTTTATCTGAAATAAAGTGTTCAAGTATATGAATATCCTTAATTTTTTTAAAATGATTAATTAATTTTAACCATGATTTAGTTTTAAGGGGGTTATTTGAGTCTAGAGACATTAATTAAAATTTATGTTATTTAGTTTTTCAATATAAGGAGAAATATAATTTTCAAAACTATTTTTAAATTCATTAGGCAATGATTTTGCTGGAGGTAATTTTTGTTTGAACGGATCTACTTGTTTCCCATTTTTCCAAAATCTATAACATACGTGTGGACCTGAAGTATTTCCAGTCATACCTACCTTACCGATAATATCTCCTTGTCTTACATAATCTCCCTCCTTAACTCTACCATTTTTTTGCATATGTAAATATTGAGTCGAATATTGATTGTTATGTTGAATTTTTACATAATATCCATTCCCCTTTGTATAAGAAGACTTTATTACCTTTCCTGATGCAGTAGCCATTATAGGGGTTCCCTTTGGAGCAGCAAAATCGGTTCCTTTGTGAGGAACTACTCTATATCCATAATAAGCAATTCTTCTCTTTAAATTATATCTAGATGTAATATTGCTAAATTTAAGTGGAGACTTCAAAAAGGTTCTTTGAAGACTATTCCCCTTTTTATCAAAGAATTCATTAAAACCATTTAAAGAATCTGTTAAAAAATTAAAAGCGTATAATTCTTCGCCACTATGATTAAAATAAGCAGCATCAATTTTTTTAATCCCTACTAAAATAGTATCCTCAATATATCTTTCTTGATAAATAATTTTAAACTTATCACCCTTTTGAATTCTTGTAAAATCAATTGTCCAAGCGTAAACATCGGAAAGCTGATTAATCAATTCCCAAGGTAATCCATTTTGATCCATAGTTTCAGATAAGCTATTATTGATAACACCTGAAGTAGATTTTTTTACAATCTTAAAAGGCTTCTTCCTAGAATATGCAAAAATTGAATCAAATTTGGAAAAGTCAATAACTATATAATTAACTCTGTCAGGTTGATATATAAAATATTGAGGAGATTTTAAGGAGTCTGTTGAATATAAAATAGTGTAAGGCTTTCCTTCTCTTAAATTTCTAACATCAAAAGAATCTTTTATCTTTTCAGCTATTTTATAAATTTTAGGATAAGATAAATCTTTTAACATTATACTCCCAAAAACGTCCCCTTTATTAACTGTATCCCTTCTTACGTTAAAAGAATCTAGATTAAATCCAAATTGTATGTTTTCTTTTTTTTTCTCAAGAACAATTTGATCTGAAAGTTCACTAGCATCATCTGTTGATAAATTTAAAATTATAATAAATAAAGCGGAAAAAAATAATAATATTAAAATAGTCTTTTTATGCATTTATCTAAAATTGAATTTTAAATGAGTTAGTTAAGTTACTAAATGATTCTAAATCTATCCTAATTGAACCAACAATTAAATCCGCTTTTACTTTTATTGGAATTCTATTGTCGTCAGCCGTAATCCACATAGTTAAACTTTCGTCTTTTTTGAACACCCGCCCATATTGAACATAGGGGCGGATTTTAAAACATAATATTTTTCCAAAATTAGTGTTAATAATTTCCGTTTTCAAATACTTAATTTTTAAATTATAATTCTCAGAGTCAAAAAACATATTCACAGAAATTTCGTTTTTATCATCTAAATCATTTATTGAAAAATATTTTCTAAGAAAATAAAACACTGAAACCATATCTTGAGCATTTTTTTTAATTTTAAAATTTTTCAAAGATTTAGTTTTTAAATTATTCACAGTTGCTTCATCTTTGTCATGGTTGAATTGAATTTCTATGTTTTTTTTGTAACCTCCTTCATTAATATTCCTGATAAATTTATTGGTTAAAATATTCTCGTTTTCAAAAAAACTTTCATATCTATCTCTAACCTTAAAGAGTAAATTTAAAGCCCCAGTTGTTTTACCAACCATTTTGGAATGAAATAAATCTATACCATTTATTTTATCATTAGTAAGACTCACAGTAGCTTCCCCAGCCTTTAACCATCCACTATATGAAATTTTATATTTTAACCATTCACCAGACTTGAAAGGCTGTATATTTTGAGAATTAATACTAAGAAAAAATAACATTAAAATTGAAAAAATGTTTCTTTTCATAAATTTTAAGATTTAAAATAGTTATAAATTAAACTTGCTTTTTTGCCCCCAATAATCAATTTAAGTTCATCAAAGTTTTTAGTTTTAATTTTTTTTAATGACTTAAATTTAACAAAAAGATTTCTTGAAGTTTTTTGTCCAATTCCTGGGATATTTACAAGTTCAGTTTCTAAAAAAGACTTGTCTCTTCTTTTTCTATATTGTCTTAAACTAAATCTATGAGCCTCGTCTCTTAGCCTTTGAATTAACTTTAATGATTCAGATCTTTTATCAATATATAATGGTGTTATTTCTCCGTAAAAATATATTTCCTCTAATCTCTTAGCAATTCCGATAATTACAATTTTATTAAAAATATTTAATTTTTTTAGTGACTTGACAGATGACGATAATTGCCCCTTACCACCATCAATTATTATCAGGTCTGGCAAAGTTTTATTTTCCTTAATTAGCCTTGAGTATCTTCGATATACAACTTCTTCTATTGAAGCAAAATCATTTTGAGAAGAGACTGATTTAATATTGTAATGCCTATACTCTTTTTTTGATGGTTTAGCATTTTTAAAAACAACGCAGGCGGAAGATTGATATGAACCTTGAAAGTTTGAATTATCAAAGCACTCTATATGATTTGGAATCATTTTCATATTTAAGTCAATTTTCAATTTTTTTAAAATTCTTTGAGATGAATCTGAAAAATTAGAAATAGCTTCAGATTTAAAAAAATTAATTTTATAGTTTTTTATATTTCTTAAAGACATTTTTAAAAGTTGATTTTTATCACCAGCCTTTGGGATAGTACATTTCTTGTAATCCATGCAATCGATTTTAATGTTTGAACATAATTCATTAGAATTAGATAAGAATTTAATTTTTATTTGAGGAATTAATTGTTCAAGAATATTCTTATCATCGATTTTATTTGATTTTTTAACATGCGTATTAAATGAGCTAATTATAAAGCCGTTTGATATCTGTGTGAAATTAATATACGCAAAAAATTTATCTGAAATAATAGTATAGATATCTAAATTTCTTATTCTAGAATTCACTACCATAGATTTTGACTGATAATTTTCCAAAGCTTTTAGCCTATTTTTGTACTCCAGAGCTTTTTCATATTCCTGATTATCAGAAAATTCCATCATCTGCTTCTTAAATTGTAATTTAGATTTTAAGAATTTACCTTTTAAAATATCTTTTATAGAATTGATGAACGAATTATATTTTTGTTCTGAAATTAAATTTTTAGAATTCTGTTCATTCTTTTCAAAACCGAGTATTATAAAATGACCATTTTTTTCAAGCACTCTTAAGTAGATTTTTGTTGACTTATCATTTATGGTTTTTTCGGTTAAATTATAATTACTTTTTCTTACTGGATATATATCATTTATTAAATCTAAAAGCGTGTTTATGGTTTTTATATTTGTATATGGTCCAAAATATTTAGAACCATCATGAATTATTTTTCTGGTTAAAAAAATTCTTGGAAATCTTTCATTTTTAATACATATCCACGGATAAGATTTTCCGTCTTTTAATAAAATATTATACTTTGGTTTAAATTTTTTTATAAGATTGTTCTCTAAAAGAAGAGCATCTGATTCAGTGGTTACCAAAATGACCGAAATACTTGAAATTTTAGAAATTAAAGACTTTGTCTTTTCGTCAAATTTATTTCCAGAAAAATAAGATTTGACTCTTTTTTTTAAATTTTTCGCTTTTCCTATATAAATGACACGTTTAGATTTATCCAAAAACTTATATACTCCTGGCGATGAGGTTAAGTTTTTTAAGTATTCAGAAATCGAACTTTTAATCATTATTTAAAATATCCCTAAACAAAGGGGTTGAAAAGAAAGTACACTTATGCTATTTTTGCATATTTTTAGCCTCAATACTCAGAGTTGCATGGGGTACAAGTTTGAGTCTTTGCTTTGAAATCAATTTTCCGGTAACTCTACATATACCATATGTTTTATTTTCAATTCTAATCAATGCAGTTTTTAAGTCTCTTATAAATTTTTCTTGTCTTAAAGCTAATTGCGAATTTGATTCTTTACTCATAACGGTACTACCCTCGTCAAACGCTTTAAATGTCGGAGAAGTATCCTCTGTTCCGTTATTATGATCATTCATATACGCACTTCTGATTAATTCAAGATCATGCTTTGCTTTACCTATTTTTATGTTTATAAGGTCCTTAAACTCTAATAAGTCTTTGTCTGTGTATCTAATATTTACATCTTTACTCATAGTTTCAAACTTTAGTTATAAATATTTTAATTTTTAATTTATCAAAAAATATTTCAACCCCTCCTTCAGATTCAATATCAAATTGAATAATGTTTGATAGGGTTTCCGTTTTTACATATTCTATATTGTTTTCAATAGCCTTTCGAATTTCAGAATCACCAGTAAAACTCAGTTTAATTCTATCCGTAACTTCAAATTCTTTAGATTTTCTTAAACTCTGAATCTTACTTACTATTTCCCGCGAAATTCCTTCATCCTTTAACTTTTGGTCAATTGTTATATCCAATGCAACTGTAATATTGCCTTGATTAGCCACCAACCAACCTTCGATGTCTTTTGAAGAAATATCAAAGTCATCTAAATCGAAAGTTATAGATTTTTTATCAATAAATAAATCTATTTTTCCAGTTTTTTCTAAGTCTAAAATTCTTTCGTTATTTAGAAGGTTAGTTTGAAATGAAATTTCTTTCATAAACTTGCCGTATCTGGGTCCAAGTTTTTTAAAATTGGGCTTAATAGACTTTACAAGTAAATCTGATTCACCCTCGATATATTCGATTTTTTTAATATTTACTTCTCTTTTAATCTCCTTGGAAACTGAATTAATGATATTTTTTTCATCATCATGATTAAGAGGTATTAATATTCTTTTTAAAGGTTGTCTAACTTTGATTTTTTCCTTAGCACGTAATGATAAAGTAAGAGAAGAAATTATTTGAGCATATTTAATTTTTTCCTCTAATTTATTATCTATTTTTGAATCTTCAGAATTAGGGAAACTTTCCAAATGAACACTTTCCTTAAAATCATTATCAAAACTCTTTGTTAAGTCTAAATACATTTTATCCATAAAAAAAGGAGAGATTGGAGCCGAAATTTTACAAATATCTATTAAAACAGTAAATAAAGTTTGAAATGCTGAAATTTTATCAAACTCGTAATCGCCTTTCCAAAATCTTCTTCTACTTAATCTCACATACCAATTACTTAAATTATCAATAACAAAATTTGTTATATCTCTTGCTGCTTTAGTAGGCTCATAATCTTTATAATAGTTATCAACCTTATAAATTAAAGTATTTAACTCCGAAATTATCCATCTGTCTAGCTCAGGCCTTTTAGAAAAATGAATTTCTTCCTCATTATACCTAAAGTTATCTATATTAGCATACATAGCAAAAAAAGAATATGTGTTATAAAGTGTTCCAAAAAATTTTCTCTTTACTTCTTCCACTCCTTTAATATCAAATTTTAGATTATCCCATGGATTTGAATTTGATATGATATACCATCTTGTAGCATCTGGACCAAAATCAGTTAAAGTTTTGAAAGGATCAACAGCATTGCCTAATCTCTTTGACATTTTTTGGCCGTTCTTATCCAAAACAAGACCATTAGAAATAACATTTTTATAAGAAACAGAATTAAATATCATTGTACTAATCGCATGTAAAGTATAAAACCATCCTCTTGTTTGATCAACACCTTCCGCTATAAAATCAGCTGGGAAAAAACGTTTATCATCAATATATTCTTTATTTTCAAATGGATAATGCCATTGCGCGTAGGGCATACTTCCAGAGTCAAACCAAACATCTATTAAATCCGACTCTCTACTCATTTTCTTTCCAGAATCTGAAACCAAAAATATATTATCAACTATATTTTTATGAAGATCAATTTTAGAGTAATTTTCATCTGATAAATCGTTTAATTTAAATTGGGAAAATATATTTTTTTGCATAAAACCATAACTAACAGATTTTTTAATTTCGCTTATCAACTCCTCAATGGAACCTATACAGATTTCTTCAACACCATCATCTGTTCTCCAAATTGGAAGTGGTATGCCCCAAAATCTTGATCTTGAAAGATTCCAATCATTAACATTTTCTAACCACTTTTCAAATCTTCCTTCACCAGTTGATTTTGGTTTCCAGTTAATTTTTTTATTTAATTTCACCATTTCATCACTATACGAAGAAGCTTTTATAAACCAAGAATCAATTGGATAGTAAAGTATAGGTTTATCAGTTCTCCAACAATTAGGATAACTGTGTTTATATTTTTCTACCCTAAATGCTTTGTTTTCAATTTTCAATTTGATTGCAATTTCAACATCAACTGATCTTTCAGGAGCATTTCCCTTATCATAATATTCATTCTTTACAAACTTCCCTGATAATTCACCCATCTCTGGCCTAAACTTACCCTGTAGATCAACAAGTGGTACCAAATCTTTATTACTATCCTCTACTAGCAAAGGAGGTATAATTGGAGTTGCTAATTTAGCAACTAGTGCATCATCTGCACCAAAGGTTGGAGCTGTGTGCACAATCCCTGTACCTTCAGAGGTAGTCACAAAATCTCCTAAAATTATCCTAAATGCATTATGAGGATTTTCAAAAGGTTTAGCATAATCAAGTAATTGCTCGTAGCCAATATTTTCTAATTCTTTACCTAAAAAAGATTTTAATTTTAAATAAGGTATGCTTTTAGGATCAAATTCATATTTATTAAAATCTTCCAAACTATCAGAGCTAAAAAATATATTTGAAAACTGTTTATTTATTAAATTTTCTGCAACGATGAAATCTGCTTTAATTCCAGTATATTGATTAAATGACCGAATCAAACTATACTTGATTTTTGGGCCTACAGTTAACGCAGTATTACTTGGTAATGTCCATGGGGTTGTAGTCCAAGCTAAAACAAAAATATCTAAATCACTTTTTAAAAAATTAGGAAGATTTTTTTTCTTTATTTTAAACTGAGCTGTTACAGTAGTATCTGTGACATCTTGATATGTGCCAGGCTGATTTAACTCATGGGAACTTATAGCGGTACCCGCTTTAGGGGAATAAGGCTGAATTGTATATCCTTTGTAGATTAATTTCTTGTTATAAATCTGCTTTAATAACCACCAAACAGACTCCATATATTTAGAAGTATATGTGATATATGGATCTTCAACATCAACCCAGTATCCCATTTTTAAAGTTAAATCATTCCAAATATCGGTATATTTCATTACTGCTTTTTTACATTCCTTATTGTAATCTTCTATACTGATTTTCTTACCGATATCTTCTTTAGTAATTCCAAGACTATTTTCAACACCTAATTCAACAGGCAAACCGTGGGTATCCCATCCAGCTTTTCTCTTAACATAAAAGCCTTTCATTGTTTTAAACCTTAAGAAAATATCCTTTATTGATCTTGCCAACAGATGATGTATTCCAGGAAGTCCATTTGCAGATGGTGGGCCTTCAAAAAAAATGTATGGGGGTTTACCCAATGATTGATCAACAGATTTTTTAAAAATTTCTTTAGTTTCCCAGTGTAAAAGAATTTCGTCTGAAATTTTTGAAAGATTTAGGTTTTTATATTCCTTGAAATTCATTAGTTAAATGCAAAATTTATCGAGTAAACGAAAATACTAAATTTAGTTAAACTATTAAGAAATGTGCTCAATCAAATCCTCAATTTTGGCTAAATAAACAATTTCAATTTTTTTTGATGAAATTATATCACAATATTTTGAAATAAAAATTTTTGAAAAACCAAGTTTTTCTGCTTCTTTAATTCTTTGATTAATTCTATTAACTGGCCTTATTTCTCCAGAAAGTCCTACTTCTCCCGCAAAACAATAATTTTCAGGGATATTAATGTCATTGTTTGATGACATAATTGCACAAATAATAGCTAAATCATTACCTGTATCTTCTACTTTTAATCCACCTGTAACATTTAGGAAGATATCTTTTGACCCCAAATGAAATCCTGCTCTTTTTTCTAAAACTGCCAATAACATATTAAGTCTTTTAGAATTAATGCCGGTTGAGCTTCTTTGAGGAGTACCATATACCGCTGAACTTACAAGTGCCTGGACCTCGATTAAAAAAGATCTAGATCCCTCAACAGATGCACAAATAGCTATACCACTTAATTTTTGATCAGAATTACCTATTAGAATTTCAGACGGATTAACAATTTCTTTTAATCCTTCTGAAACCATTTCATATATTCCGATTTCATTTGTTGAACCAAATCTATTTTTTTTAACTCTCAAAATTCTATATAAATAATTTCTGTCTCCTTCAAACTGTAACACTGTATCAACCATGTGCTCCAAAACCTTGGGACCTGCAATATGTCCATCTTTATTAATATGTCCAATTAACATTACAGGAATTGAGGTTTTTTTCCCGAACTGAATCAACTCTGATGTACATGTTTTAAGCTGTGAAATACTTCCTTGCATTGAATCAATTGAACCAAGTGTTAAAGTTTGTACTGAATCAATGATCAATAAGTCAGGTTTAATTTTTTCTGCATGAGAAAAAATACTTTCCAACTTGTTTTGAGAATATATAAGACAATTTTTGTTTGAATAGTTTAGCCTATTTGCTCTAATTTTAATTTGATTTTCACTTTCTTCACCAGAAACATACAGAACTTTTTTATTAATCATCAAAGATAATTGTAAAAATAATGTGCTTTTACCGATTCCTGGCTCACCACCTAAAAGTATTATTGACCCTGCTACAATACCACCACCTAAAACTCTATCAAACTCATTATCCTTTGTTTTAATTCTACATTCATCTTTAATCTCAATTTCATCAATAGATTTAGGAAAATTCTTCGACCTTATAAGTTCTGAATTTTTATGATCCCAAAAACTTTTTTTTGAAATTTCATTAAATTCTTCAACTATGGTGTTCCAATTATTGCATTTATTGCACTGACCTTGCCATTTTACATAGTGAGCTCCACATTCTTTACAAAAAAAAGTACTTTTATGAGTTGACATAACTAAAAATTAAAATCTGACTTAATCTTATCAGCTAATTCGATAAGATAGTCTTTAGTTAAACCACTTACATTGTCCATATTATAGGCTGATCTATATATGTGCATCGCTTTTCTTGGATTTCCTGTTTCCTCATAAAATCTGCCTTTGTAATAACTTGGCAGAATTGTTTGTGGGTATTCCTGAATAGCAAGTTTTGAAAGGTCGTCAAAAAACTCATACATTTCATTCAATTCAATATATTCTTCAATTGCCATAAAATCATTAATAGAAATTCTTTTTTCTATGTCATAAAAATCTTTGATGAGCTCATATTTATTTAGCAAATAATCCAAGGGGGGAATTTCTAGTTTTGAAATTATCGAATCATATTCAATTCTGTCAATATCAGAATATATTGAGTATAAACTTCTAATAGAACTTGGTATACTAACAGAAGGAACAACATAATGATTCTCATTATTAAAAATAAAAGATTTAAATTTTACATTTTTATTTTTAATCGAATCTAAAGATTTAGATGTGTCCAAAACATCTTCATATATAGATTTAAAATCATTTTTAGATGAAGATATAACATACAGCACTTTATTTTTTGTGTTATTTAACTTTTGAATTAAATACTTATCCATATTTTTTGAAAATTTAGGGCTAACCGAAATATAACCACGAATTATTGGGTTTTCTTTTAAAAGGAAAAAATTTATAAAATTGGCTGTTCTTTCCTGGCCAATTATGATTCTAAAAGTTGAACCTCTATAATTTTTAGATATATATGGAATTAATTCATTTTCAATAAAATTATAAAAAGATAAAGTCGAAGTTATAGGGGTATTATTAATATTATCCAAAACTGATACGTCTTTATATCTTGTTTCATTTTGCTTTATGCCAACAACTATATTTTCAGGAATATCTCCCCAATAAGATAAATAATCAATACTACCCGAAACCATATTGAACATATAATCTCCGTCTAAAACAATCACTAATGGAAATTTTTTTTCATCATTTTCATTAAATGATCTAGGTAACTGAATCTCAATAGATCTTTCCTTATTTAAAAACTTTGAAAAAATAGTATCATTAATTTTTGTAATATTTAATGAATCTAAGTTCTGAGAAAAACCAAGATTCAAAATAAATGAAATTATAATAAAACTAAATATGTTTTTCATATACTTTTATTTCTGTTTATGAAAGGTAATATAAATAGAGATAACCCCCCAAAAATAATAACCATCATAGTTTGAGATAGCCACATGACCCAGCCAAAAGCCAAGCCAGTTGCTGACTGAACTCCATACCAACCTAAAGATTCCTCAACAGCTAAAGGGTAAATCCCTATCCCTCCATTTGAAAAAACTATTGATAATGCTGCAAGTGTAAAAGAAATCATTAATTGTAGGAATCCAATTTCATGTAATTCTGAAAATGCTTTAGAAGTAACATAAAACATTAATATATACATTAGCCATATAAACATGGTATGTAGAATAAATTCATTTCTTTTTTTCATTTTAAATATTACCATTAATCCATCAGACAATCCTCTAAAAAAAGAAATGATTTTTTTATAAATGTTAAATCTACTTAAGAAAAGAAATAGAAAAAAAGAAATTAAAAAAAAGGAAATAATTATAAATAAAATTGATGATAAATTTAATGTTGAAATTATAGAAAATAACTCTTCTGAAATTCTATTAAACTCAGTTATTAGTCCAATAATTATTATTAAAATAATGCAAAGTATATCAATAACTCTTTCAGCTACAATAGTACCAATTGCTTTTTCAAAAGGTATTTTTTCGTATTTTGATATCATTGTTCCTCTAGCGACGTCTCCAGCTCTTGGTATTGTATAATTAATGAGATATGCAGAAAAAACGGTCAAAGTACTGTTTATAAAGCCTAGTTTATATCCTAATGGTTCGATTAAAAATTTCCATCTATATGATCTAGATATGTGACTTAAGGCTCCAAGCATAATTCCCGCCGAAACCCACAGATAATTTATTTTTGTAAAATATTGACTGAAGTCAGAAAAACTAATTTTTTTAAAAGAATATACAACACAAAAAAGCCCAATTAGGATGGGGAGCAAAATTTTAAATAATTTTTTGAAATTATTATACAAACGTTTTTTATTATTATTCAATTTTATGTCAATAAATTATTTTCTTCATTTGGAAATATTATACTTGGTTTGAATTTTTTTGCAACTTCAAAATTCATGGAAGCATAAGTGATCAAAATCAAAATATCGCCTACATTTACTTTTCTAGCTGCTGCACCATTAACAGTAATCTCACCAGTTCCTTTTGCGCCAGGAATTACATAAGTTTCAAATCTTTCACCGTTGTTATTGTTGACAATTTGTATTTTTTCTCCCTCAATAATATTTGCTGCATTCATCAGGTCTTTATCAATGGTAATACTTCCAATATAGTCAAGATTTGCAGCAGTTACCTTTACCCTATGAATTTTAGATTTTACAATTTCAATATTCATATAAAGTTAGTATAGTTTTATATTATCAATTAATCTTACGCCTGACACATCAGCCGCTATAAATGCGCGATATTTTTTGTTTTTATCCTTTGTTTTAATGGGTTTTAAATCTTTTTCATCAGCTATAATAAAGTATTCTATTTTTATTTCTGAAAATTCAGAAAGAAAATGTCTGACTTTATTATAAATTTTTTCAAAATTTAAAGTATCAAAATTTTCTTTTACAAAATTAAGTGCTTTAAACAAATTTGTAGCAATTTTTTGTGAAGAAATATCTAATTTTTTATTTCTTGAGCTAAGTGCTAAGCCATCATCTGTTCTAATAGTTTTACACCTAATAATATTTAAATTAAATCCTAAATTAGATACAAAATATTCAACAATTCTTAGTTGTTGAAAATCTTTTTCGCCAAAATAAACATTATCGGGTTTAACTAAATCAAATAACTTTTGAAGAATCGTTGCAACTCCTTGAAAATGATTTTTTCTAAACTTACCTTCCATATATTTATCAAGTCCGCCAAAACTAAATACATTAGAAACAATATTTCCAGAATAAATCTCCTCTGAGCTAGGATTAAATAAAATTAAATTTTCTGAAATTATTTTTAACGAATTAATGTCTTTTTTTAAATCTGAAGGGTAAGAAAATAAATCATTTTGATTATTAAATTGAGTGGGGTTTATAAAAATTGATATAATTGATAAATCATTCTCACTTATAGATCTACTAATTAAAGAAAAATGACCGTCATGTAAAGCTCCCATTGTTGGTATAAAACCAATTTTCTTTTTTTTGTTTTTAAGTTTTCTTAAATAATTTTTAAATTCAACAATTTTTTTAAAAATGATCATTTTAATAAAAATTTAACAGCATGTAAACTTAATACATTGCAATTAATCTACATAATTTTTGTAATTTTGCTTCCTCTTAGGGGCACTTCAAATTAATGAATTAATGAAAAATAGAAAGATTTTATATGTATCCTCTGAAGTTGTACCATATCTTCCTGAGTCTGAAATATCAAAAATGTCTTTTGAAATACCAAAAATGGTTAATAAACAAGGGGGGCAAATTAGGATTTTTATGCCTCGATATGGTAATATTAATGAAAGAAGGCATCAATTACATGAGGTGATCAGGTTGTCAGGCCTAAATCTTGTAGTTAATGATCTTGATATGCCTTTAATCATTAAGGTAGCTTCCATCCCTAAAGAGAGAATACAGGTTTACTTCATTGATAATGAAGAATACTTTAAAAGAAAAGCAACATACTCAGATTCTGAAGACAAACTATTTAAAGATAATGATGAAAGGGCTATTTTCTTTGCAAAGGGTGTGTTTGAAACTATTAAAAGGTTAAACTGGCCACCTGATATAATTCATGTTCACGGTTGGATGGCTGCATTATTACCTCTTTATTTAAAGCAGATCTATAATGATGAGCCAATCTTCAAAAATAGTAAAATTGTTACCTCACTATATGGAAACGAATTTGACAAATCCCTTAATAAGGAAATGATTAATAAAATTTTATTTGATGAAATTGAAGAAAAATATGTAAGTGATTTAAAAGATCCAACATATGAAAATCTTATGAAAATTGCAATGAATTCATCCGACGGAGTAATTGTTGGCTCAGAGAATGTTTCAAAAAAAATTAATAAATTTTTAAGTAATTATAAAAAGCCTGTATTAGATTATCATTCTTTAGATTCTTTTTCAGACCCATACTTAGAGTTTTACAATAACTTATTTCATAAAAAATGAAATTAAATTTTATTAAAATATTGGTTTTCACTTTTGTTTTTTCTTCTTGTGAAAAAGAATTTTCAAGTTTTGATTCTGAGGTTATTAATTCTGAAAATGCTATAAATTTTTCTACAAATAGTATCGAATACTCTTTAACCAATAGATCCGAAATGGTAAATCCAGTTCAATCAAATAATTTACCTTCATTTTTATTAGGAAGTTATTATCACCCTCAGTTTGGAACATTTAGAAGTAATTTTGTCGGGCAAATGGTTCCTGCAGAATATAATCACGATTTTGGTGATAATGTAGTCCTTGATTCAGTTGTTTTAACAATTCCTTACTATTCAAGAGGAATTGATACCAGTGAAGAAGGTGATATTACTTATGAAACTGATTCTATATATGGTAATTCACCGATAAAAATTTCAGTGTATAAAAATAATTTTTTTCTCAGAACTTTTGATCCGTTTAGCGATTTTGGAACAAATCAGAAATACTTTTCTAATGGATCATTATCATCGAGTGAATTTATTGACCCTAATCAGTTAGAAGGAGAATTGCTTTTTGAAATTGATAATTTTATCCCTAGTTCAGATCAAATAAACTTAACACAAATTGATACTTCAGGAAATACCTTTATTTCTCAAAAACTAGCCCCAGCACTAAGATTTAAACTTGACAATCCAAATGGAAATTTTTGGGAAGTTAATTTTTTTGAAAATGAGCAAGACCAAGTTTTAACTAATGAACCTAATTTTAAAAATTTCTTTAGAGGTCTATATATTAAAGTTGAAGATATTGCAGGAGATGGTTCCATGATGTTGTTAAACTTAGCATCTTCTAATTCAAAACTTACTATTCATTATACTTCAGATAATACGACCATCGGAGATGGTGACACCGATTCTACCGATGAAATTGAAACTAATCAGCACGAATATGTGATTAATTTTTCTGGAAATTTGGTTAATATATTTGAAAATCAGGATTTTATAGATCTTACTCCAATTGATCAAAGCCAAGGAAATGAAGATATATTTCTTAAAGGAGGTGAAGGTATTATTTCAACTTTAGACTTATTTTCAGGTACAATATTAAATGATTTGGGTGAAGAAGTAAATGAATTTGAACATTTTAAAGAATTCTTTTACGATGATATATCTGACCAACCTAAAAGAATAATAAATGAAGCATTTATTGAGTTTTATGTAAATCAAAATTTCCCTAACAATGACGAGCCAGAAAGAATTTACATTTATAATTATGAACAAAATTCTGCTTTAATAGATTATTTTCTAGATCAGTCAGTAAGCTCAACAACGATTAATGCTAAAATCAATCATCTTGTTCCGCTTGTCAGAGATAGTCTTTCAGATAATAGAGGGATAAAATATAAAATAAGAATAACTGAACATCTTAATAATTTAATCCTTAGAGATTCCACTAACGCAGAGTTAGCAATTGGTGTTATTTCTGATATTGCTTCGGTTCAAAATTTTAAAATTTTAGATAATCAAAGTGAAGATAAAAGCATGGCCTCTGGAATTATATTAAGTCCAAAAGGAACCATACTTCACGGTAATTTAAGTTTAGAGGTTGAAAAAAGACCTAAAATTAAAGTTTATTATACTGAACCTGAAGATTAAATTATTTTTCAAATTTTGAACCTAAACTTATTTAAGTTTAAAATCAATCAAATGTTTACAATTATATGTGTGGTATTGTCGGATATTTAGGAGTTAAAGAATCATTACCTATAATTTTGAATGGCCTAAAGAGGCTGGAATATCGTGGATATGATAGCGCGGGAGTTGCAGTTTTTAACGGTTCAAATATAGCATCTTGTAAATCAAAAGGGAAGATAAGTAAACTTGAAAAAAGTTTAAATAAAAGAAAAAATTTAAATGGTAATATAGGTATTGGTCACACTCGATGGGCAACGCATGGTGCGCCTAATAATATAAATGCTCATCCACAATTTTCAAATTCCAATAAAATTTGTTTAGTTCATAATGGTATCATTGAAAATTACTCAACAATAAAACAAAAACTTTTAAAAGAAGGATTTTCATTTAAATCAGAAACTGATACAGAAGTTCTTGTGAATTTAATTGAATATGTCAAAATTAAAGAGAATGTCAAATTAGGAGAAGCTGTACAAATGGCTTTAAACCAAGCTATAGGTGCTTATGCAATAGCTGCTATTGACAGTGACAAGCCAGATGAAATAGTAGTTGCTAAATTGGGAAGTCCTTTATGCATTGGAATCGGAAATAATGAGTATTATATTGGAAGTGATGTTACCCCGTTTATAGAATTTACAAAAGATGTTGTTTATCTTAAAGATGGTGAATTGGCAATAATAAGAAGTCATAAAGAAACCATTTTCAGAAAAATTTCAGATGATTCACTTGTTTCTCCAACAATTAACAAATTAGAGATTAGTCTTGATAAAATTGAAAAACAAGGTTTTGATCATTACATGTTAAAAGAAATATTCGAACAGCCTAAAGCTATAAAAGACACTTTGAGAGGTAGGCTTAATTTGTCTAAAGGATTAATAAAATTGTCCGGAATGGATGATTTTATTAATAAATTTTTAACCACAAATAAAATTACAATAATTGCATGTGGAACATCTTGGCACTCTGCCCTTATAGCAGAGTATATGTTTGAAAAAATTGCAAAAATTTCTGTAGAAGTAGAGTATGCTTCAGAATTTAGATATCGAGACCCAATAATAAATAAAAACGATATAATAATTGCTATATCTCAATCTGGGGAAACAGCAGATACTTTAGCTGCTATAAAATTAGCAAAATCAAAAGGAGCATATATATATGGAGTTTGCAATGTTGTAGGATCATCGATTGCTAGAGAATCTAATTCTGGATCCTATACGCATGCAGGTCCTGAAATTGGGGTTGCGTCAACTAAAGCATTTACAACGCAAATGATAATATTATACTTAATGGCTGTTAAGTTAAGCAGAGCAAAAGGTATTATTTCTGAAAAAATATTTCATAAATATTTAATCGAAATTTCATCAATAGATAAAAAAGTTTTAAAAACCCTTGCGTTAAATAATAGTATTAAAAAAATTGCTAAAAAATTTAAATCCTCTAAAAATTGTTTATACTTAGGTAGGGGATATAATTTTCCTATAGCCCTAGAAGGCGCTTTAAAACTTAAAGAAATTTCCTACATACACGCAGAAGGCTATCCAGCAGCAGAAATGAAACACGGACCAATAGCATTGATTGATAAAGATATGCCCACTATTGTAATTGCAACTAACAAAATTAATTATGATAAAATTGTTAGTAATATTCAGGAAATAAAATCAAGAAAAGGAAAAATTATTGCTATTGTTTCAGAAGGGGATATAGAGGTGAAAAAAATTGCAGATTTCGTAATTGAAGTTCCTGATAGTATCGAGTCAATTACCCCTTTTATTACGGTAATTCCTCTTCAATTACTTTCTTATCATATTGCAGTAATGCTTGATAGAGATGTTGATCAGCCCAGAAATTTAGCCAAATCTGTTACAGTGGAGTGATTTTTTCCAACACAAACATTTGTACTCCTCAACGAAAAAAGTGAAATAGATTTTCTAACCTTTACTATTGTTTTAGTATTTTACAATAATGGAATTAACAATAATAATATCAGGTCTAATTGGGTTTTTCATAAGTCTAATTGGGTTTTTCATAATCTCTTCTATTGTTAAATCCATTCGTAAAAAAGAAAGAGAATTAATAAGTTCTGTTACATCATTGAGTAGAGGAACGAATTCAGAATTGAATCTGATATTAAAATTATTGAAAAGTGGAATTCCACAAGTAACTATTTACCATGATTTATTAATAAAAAAAAATAACGGTAAGTTTTCACAAATAGATTTGGTATTAGTTACATCAGAGGGGATTATAGTTTTTGAAGTAAAGGATTATAGTGGATGGATATTCGGAAGTGGAAACAATACGAATTGGACTCAAATTCTCTCATATGGAAAAAGAAAGTATAAGTTTTATAATCCAATAAAACAAAATAACAATCACATTACAGAGTTAAGAAAAACCCTCAAACAATTTGAAAACATCCCTTTCTTCTCTTTAATCGTTTTCTTTGGTGATTGTGAATTAAAGGAAATAAACTATGTTCCAAAAGGAACTTTCGTAGTTAAATCCCATAGAGTGTTTGAAGTTCTTAATTTGATTAAGAATGAAAATGAACCAACAGAATACACTAATAAAAGAGAGGTTGTAAATAAACTTAAAGAGTTGGTTTCATTGGGTGAGAATGTTGAATATCAGAAAAAACATATTGAAAATATTAAGGATATGGTTGGGAAAGATAGAATCTTTAAATGAGGGGAGTTTTTCTTAGGGTTAAAACCTGATTCGACATAAAAACGGAGTAGATAGAGTTTTCTGAAAAAAGTTTTGTTCCATTTCCATTAAAATACCCCCATCCCCCTCAATCATTCCAAATATTAAATAGAGTAAGATTCCTAAAATCTTAGAGGGTGATGAATGAAAAAATATGATTCTGTCTAAAGAATCTTAAATACTCCTATTGTAAAATTTAAATACTCCTGATTTAAAATTATTCCTTTTTTTAATATTACCTGAGAACTAAATTTTAATATAGGGATATATTTTAATTTGTTTTGTGTTGGAATCGTTAAGTCTTTGACCGTTGAGTAATTATCTTATTTCATTAATCAACTCATTATCTTTCCAAATGCCTTTTTCAATAAATTTATCTCGTCCTATCCATATTCCCCAACCATCATAATTTCCATCTTTCCATTCACCAACGTATGTGCCCAACTTATAACCATTTTCGTCGAATAATTCTTCAGTCCCCCAACCATTTGGCCAACCATCTTCCCATTCACCTTGATAGACCCCCGTTAGCATCCCTTGATCATCATACAAGATTTCAGTTCCAATACCATCTTCAACACCATTTATAAAAGATCCATCATAAATTGATCCGTCGCTATATAGATAAGAACCTACTCCGTTTTCACAATCTCCAGAAACACAACTTCCTTCGCTCTGAGAATAAAAGATTAACGGAATATTTAAAAAACATATTAATAATATTTTTTTCATTTTATTTATAGTTTTAAAATTTGTAATTAATTTTTATCGTACCCTAATTAAAGTTACATAATTTTCTAATACCTTAAATTGTTGAGGAAAACTTTTTCCTTGTAGAAAATTGCTATTGGGTAAATCTATCGTTTCGGGTAAAGCATCAATTAAGGGTAATAGATATATTGTTTTAATTGAATAAGATACATTATCAATATCCTCTGCAACTAATTTTGAAGAATTTATTCCGATTAAATTCCCGTTAGAATCAAACAGCGGGCCACCACTATTTCCAGGTTGAATAGGGGTAGTAGTTTGATAATTTGTGACATCACCCATTGCACCGGTTAAAGAACTAATTTTTCCATCAGTAAACTTAATATCAGAACCCATAATTTGAGACTTCGGAAAACCTAACGCAAAAACAGACTCACCAATGTCACTTTTTCTGGTTTTAAAGTTATATTTTATGTAGCCAATTTTTTTAAAAGAATCATCGTTAATTTTGATTATCGCTAAATCATTTACGGGATCAGTCTTAACAACTTCTGCATTATATCTTTTAATTTCTCCTTGATTTTTAAATTCAACTTCTATAAAATTTACATCTTCAATTACATGATAATTTGTTGCTATATATCCATCTGATGTTAATATTATACCTGAGCCATTTCCTAACCATTCATAAGAAGATGAATTTGAATTGTTTCCAGATTCATTATCATTATAACTTGGAGGAGATTTCCTTCCAGAAGGCATAAATTTAGAGATAGAATTCCCAATATTATCATCTGATGAATTGGTGCTTGTGTCTTCTGTTTTGTAAATATCTTTAAATGCAAAAATAGAATTATATCTTGATCTTAGTTCATTGTAATCAGAGTAAATCCATAATTGGTTGTATTCATAAGAAATAACATATTTCATGCTACCGCCAGATTTATCTGTGCCAAAATATTTATCAAAATTATCTTCATCATCATAACTGTCATATTCCCAAGAAAAGAAATAAGGAGTGTTCTCATCATAATTTATGATTAAATAATCATCTTGAAATTCTAATAAAACAGCATAGTCCTCCTCAGCATCTAATACATACTTTTGAGTAGCATTATTCCACTTTCGTATTTCATATGAATCTGCTTGATAGTTTCCATTTTCTACTTGAGAGAAAAGTAAAAAAGGAAGATTGAATAATATTAAAAATAATTTCTTAATCATTTTCTAGAACGTTGATTTAACATTAAATATAGCCATCATCCACATTTCTGATTTAGCTTGAAGGTCTAAAAGTTTAATTTTAGAATTATTGAAGTCAAAAATAATATATAATGTTTCACCTTTATCTGAAACAATATCCCAGGATACTAAACCTGAATCTTCATCAGATTGATTTTCACCCTGAATATAAAAAGTTTGTTTTCTACCAGAATCAGTCATTGTGATAATAGTTTCAGCTTCGTTTACAACAAATAAACCATCGGCAGGAGCTTCTTCACAATCATTTGACCATTTTTTAATATTTTCTTTCCAATTACATAGCTCTATGTAATCTGTAGAAAAAGAATATTGACAATAAATTAAAGATGGAACTAGAAAAAAAAGAAAAAAGAAAAATTGAAATATTATTTTTTTCATGCTAATGATTTTTATATTAAGAATATATTAATATATTAATTTATGTTTAACTATTTGAAAAAAAATTCAATAAAATGCCTTTTACAAACGATGCAATAGTTTTTGGGATCTTAATGATTTCTTTAGGATTTGTTTTTTTTACCGAATCAAAAAAGAGCGGGCCATGGAGTAAGTTTTATAAAATAGTTCCTGGATTATTAATGTGTTATTTTATCCCTGCTATTTTTAATTCTTTTGGAATAATTTCGTCTGAAGAATCTCAAACATACTATATTGCTAGTAGATATCTATTACCAGCATCATTATTATTAATGACCTTAAGTATTGATTTAAAAGCGATTTATAATCTAGGTTATAAAGCGCTTATAATGTTTTTTACTGGGACTGTAGGGATTATTATTGGGGGGCCTATTTCAATACTTATTTTATCAATATTTTTTCCTGAATTATTTGATGGAGCAGGTCCTGATGCTATTTGGAGGGGCCTATCTACATTGGCTGGGAGTTGGATTGGAGGTGGTGCAAATCAGGCTGCTATGCTTGAAATATTTGAATATAATCCTCAAAAATATGGTGGTATGGTACTTGTTGATATTGTTGTTGCTAATATTTGGATGGCTTTTATTTTATTTGGTATCGGAAAGAAAAATACAATTAACAAATGGTTAAAAGCAGATACTTCAGCAATTGAAGAATTAAAACAAAAAGTTATTTCTTTTTCTAACAATAATAAAAAAATTCCAAGCCTTACAGATTACATGATCCTTTTAGCAATTGCATTCGGAACTGTTGGAATTTCTCATTTAGGCGCTGAACTTATTTCAGAATTTTTAACCTCTACTTTTGAATCTGTTGCAGATAAAAGTTCAGGATTATCATCTTTTGCATCAAATTTTTTCTGGATGATTTCAATTGCGACTTTTATTGGAATTGGGCTTTCATTTACAAAAGCCCGAAAACTTGAAGGGATTGGTGCTAGTAAAATAGGAAGTGTTTTTATTTATATTCTTGTAGCCACGATTGGTATGAAAATGGATTTAGGGTCGATTTTTGATGAACCTAAATTAATTTTAATCGGAATTATTTGGATGTTAATTCATGCAATTATGTTAATAGTTGTTGCAAAATTAATTAAAGCTCCATATTTTTTTCTTGCGGTTGGTAGTCAAGCTAATGTAGGTGGTGCTGCCTCTGCGCCTGTTGTGGCTGCAGCATTTCATCCATCACTAGCTACAGTTGGTGTATTATTAGCTGTATTTGGATATGTAGTGGGTACTTACGGTGCGATGATTTGTACATATTTAATGGAATATACTTCAAGTCTGTAATTATGAATATGAAAACAACCCACATATACAGAAAAGAAAAGGGTCAAATAGTTGTTCATGGCGATGTTAATTTAACCGATATTGAAGGTAATAAAATTCCACATGGAGAAAAGTTTACATTATGTGGTTGTGCAAAATCTAAAAAACTTCCCTTTTGTGATGGCTCACATAAAATTGATTAATTAAATCATGGAATAAAATTTGTGATATCTTTAATATGAAAAATATTTTATTATTATTTTTTATTTTACCTGCACTATTATTTTGTCAAATTGATGGTTCAATAAACGGTTACATATATGATTCCAAAAGCCAATTACCACTATTAGGCGCTAATATAATCATTGAAGGAACTGAAAAAGGAGCAATTTCGGATGTAAACGGATTTTTTGAAATCACTAACATATCTCCAAAATCTTATAACTTATCTGTAAGCTATGTTGGATATCAATCCAAAAAGATTTTTAATATCATAATTAAAAGTAAGGGAAATCAAACTTTAGAAATTCTTCTTGTTGAATCATCTGAAGAACTTGAAGAGATTATTTTATATGAAAGTCCTTTTAAAAAGTCTACCGAAACTCCTCTTTCGGTTAACACTTTTTCAAGGGTTGAAATTGAAAGTTATCCAGGTGCAGATAATGATGTAACAAAGGTAGTTCAAAGTATGCCAGGTCTTTCGCCATCAGTTGGCGGATTTAGAAATGATATTATAATTAGAGGTGGTGCACCAAATGAAACTGTATATTATTTAGATGAGATCGAAATTCCTAACATTAATCACTTTAGCACACAAGGTAGTGCAGGTGGGCCGCAAGGAATGATTAATATTTCCTTTATTGACGAGGTAACTTTGAGTACATCTGCATTTGGAGTTGAATATGATAATCCGCTAAGTGGTGTATTACAGTTTAATCAGAAAAACGGAAATCCTAAGGAAATCAACGGTAATTTTCGATTTGGGGCAAGTGATTCAGCGATAACCATTGAAGGTCCTTTTTCAAAAAGTGAGGATAATAAAACTACTTTTATTTTTTCTGCCAGAAAAAGTTACCTGCAGTTCCTATTTGAATTAATCGGACTTCCAATAAGACCCGATTATTGGGACTTTCAATGGAAAGTAAACCATAAAATAGACGATTATAACTCAATAAATTTTATTGGATTGGGTGCAATCGATGATTTTTCAGTTGAAGCTCCAGATGATTTTGATTTTACCCAGCAATCATTTTTAGAACAAGTTCCAATAATTCAGCAAAACTCAACAACAACAGGTATTTCATGGGTTAGAAAGTTTAAAGATAAAAAAGGGCAATTTATCCTTGCTCTAAGTACAAATAAATTAAAAAATATATTTTCTAGATATAATGATAATGAAAATTTAAATGACCTTTATTTTAGAAATGATTCTCATGAATGGGAAACTAAATTAAGATTGAAAACAGTAAATTATTTAAACGATTGGAAAATATCATGGGGTGGAAATATTCAGTACTCAGATTACTTTAATAGTACATCTGATCTTTATAACCAGACAGAGTATGTGACAAAATTTAATTTTTTTAAATATGGATTGTTTGGAAATATTTCCAAGAGCTTTTTTGAAAACAAACTTGATGTATCAATCGGTATTCGATCTGATGAAGACACTTTTAGTAGCGGATCCAACTTAACAAATAATTTGTCTCCAAGATTATCAACCTCTTTATCAATTTCAAAAAACAGAAGACTAAAATGGAATTCAAGTTTAGGTACTTATTACAAAATTCCTGTTTATACAGTTCTTGGATTTAAAAATGGCTGGTTAGGAGAGTTTAGTAATCAAGATGCAAAATACACAAAAAGCGATCACTTTGTAACAGGTTTTGATTATGCCTTAGGAAATGCATCAAAAATATCAATCGAGGGGTTTTTAAAAAAATATGATCAATTTCCAATTTCTATAGTTGATGGGGTGTCTCTAGCAAACAAAGGAGCTGATTTTGAAGTCCTTGGAAACGAAAATATCATCACAGATGGTAAAGGAAAAACAAGAGGACTAGAATTTCTTTTTCAACAAAAGTTGAACAATAATTTTTACGGGATATTTTCTTATACCTATTTTAAAAGTGAATTTACAGATATTAACGGTAATTATTTGCCGTCTGTATGGGACAGCAAACATTTATCCTCATTTAGTGGAGGATATAAACTTAAAAAAAATTGGGAAATAAGCTCAAGATGGCGTTTTTCGGGTAAAACACCATACGTGCCTTATGATTTGGATGCTAGCTTAGCAAATTATCCCAATATGATCCTAGATTATTCACAACTAGGGAATGTTAAACTTGGAAATTTTTCTCAAGTAGATATAAGATTTGATAAAAAGTGGAATAAAGAGAATATATCCATAAACTTCTTTGTTGAAATTTTAAATCTTCTTGCACAAAAAATACCATCGCCATCAGAATATGGTTTGGAAAGGGATAGTGGTGGAAATATTATCACTCCTTTCAATCTAGTAGAAATTGACGTAAATAGGCAGTCAATGATCCCTTCTTTTGGTTTTTCTATTGATTTTTAGTGATTTCAACCCAAATAAGTATTATTTATCAAAATTGTTAAAATATTATATATTTAGTAATAAATTATTCAATTTCATTAATTAAAATCAAATAATTATAATAAATTTTGATAATTATTATATTTTAAATTAAGTTTTTCTCCCATTTTTTTAAAAATATGTATTGTGTTAACAGATTATTAACATATATTTAACCCTATAAAAATTAAACTTAAACAAATTATGAGAACAATTCTTAAAATTTTAATAATGTTATTTGGGGTTTTTAGTTATGCCCAAACTACTATTTCTGGTAGTATAACTGATCAAAATAACCAACCTTTACCAGGAGCTACTGTTATTGTGGTTGGAACATCAAATGGTGTTGCCTCAGATTTTGACGGTAATTACTCAATTACTGTTGATTTAGATACTCCATTTAATTTAGAAGCTAGCAGTGTTGGTTTTAAAACCAGTACAGTTGAAGTTACTAATAGCTCTAGTGTAAATTTTATTTTAGAAGACAATACTGCTTTAGATGAAGTTGTTGTTTCTGCTTCTAGAACTCCTCAAAGAGTATTTGAATCGCCTGTTACAATCGAGCGTTTTGGGACTAAAGAGATTCAAAACACTGCTTCAGCAGATTTTTATGACGGTTTAGAAAATTTAAAAGGTGTTGATATAAATGTAAATAGTTTTACATTTAAATCTATAAATACTAGAGGTTTTGCAACTTTTGCAAATACAAGATTTGTTCAATTAGTTGACGGAATGGATAACTCTGCCCCTGCACTTAATTTCCCATTAGGAAATTTATTGGGTATGGTAGAAACAGATGTTCTCAACGTAGAATTAGTTCCAGGTACCTCATCAGCTTTATATGGCGCAAATGCCTTTAACGGAATTCTATTAATGAATAGTAAAAATCCTTTTGATCATCAAGGAATTAGCGGTCAATACAAGAGAGGTATTACCTCACAAAATGCTGCTGGTGACAATGAATTTCAAGATGTTCAAATCAGATGGGGGCACAAGTTTAGCGACAAACTTGCTATGAAAGTTAATTTTGGTTACTTAACTGGAACTGACTGGATTGCAAATAGCGAAGAAGATAAATTAAACAGATCTGTTTTCCCTGGAGACTATAATCATGATGGTATTAACATTTACGGAGATGAAGTTGCAACAAGTATTTATGGTGTTGCTCAACAAATGGTAGGATTAGGTCTTTTACCTGCAGGTGCTGAAGCGCTAGTTCCTAATGAGGTTGTAAGCAGAACTGGTTACAATGAAGTTGATATGGCTGAGCCTGATGCAATAAGTAAAAAAGCTGACTGGGGTGTATTCTATAGACCAATTGAAGACAGTAATCTTGAAATTTCATATGTTGGAAAATGGGGAACTGGTAGAACTTTATACCAAGGAATTAACAGATATGCAATTAAAAACTTTACCATGAACCAGCATAAACTTGAGGTAACCAATGATAATTGGTTTGTAAGAGGTTATGTAGTAGAAGATGATGCGGGAGATTCGTATGATATGACTTTTGCAGCAATTAATGTAAATAGAAGATGGAAACCAGATCTTAACTGGTTTGCTGAATATGTAGGTGGTATTGTTAACGGACAATTAGCAGGATTAAATATTGATCAAGCTCATGCTCTTGCAAGACAAATTGCTGATACTGGAAGATGGTTACCAGGTTCAGAAGAATTCAACTCTAATTTAGCAGAAGTAATCCAAGACCCAGATTTAACAACTGGAGCTAGATTTACCGACAATTCTAAATTCTATCATATGGACTACAATTATAATTTTGGTCATATGTGGGATTGGGCAGAAGTTCAAGTAGGTGGTTCAGCTAGAAGATATTCACTTAACTCTGGAGGAACAATATTTACAGATGTTGAAGGACCAATTGAATATCAAGAAACTGGTTTCTATACACAAGCTGTAAAGAAAATGATGGATGAAAGACTTGTTGTAACAGCCGCAATGAGATATGATAAATCAGAATTATTTGATGGGCAATTCTCACCAAGAGCGGTATTAAGTTACACAGCTGGTGAATATAAGAATCATAACTTTAGAGTTTCTTATCAAACAGGATTTAGAACTCCAACTACCCAAGATTTATTTATTGGATTAGATGCAGGTCAAGCAAGATTAGTAGGTTCGGCTCCTGGAAACCCTGAAAGATATATTAGAGATTACGGTATTAGTACTGCAGGTCAAGCTTTAGGAATTCCTGCAAGTGTTACAATTTCAGGTGCTGCTGCATACAACAATGCTTACGAGGCTAGTTCTGTACAAGCTTTTGCTGCATCAGGAAACCCAGCTTTACTTACCGTTGCAGATGTTGATTATGTTAAGCCAGAACAAATGCAATCAATGGAGTTTGGTTATAGAGCAAAATTATCTAGAACATTCACTATTGATGCTGCTGTTTACAGAAATGATTTCCAAGATTTCATTAATACTCAAGTAGTGTTGTCTCCACTTTATGGAGAAGTAGGTGATGGTGGTTTATCTATATTAGCAATTGCTAACGGAGATTTTGAAACATGGAGTTCATATACTAATTCACCTGCTGAGATTTCCTCATGGGGAATGGCAATAGGAATGTCTACTAAGATATTTAAGAACTTTGATCTATCTGCTAATTATACTAAATCTGAATTAGAATTTGAACAATCACAATATCCAGATTTCAGAACTAACTGGAACACACCAGAGCATAAAATTAAAGCTCAATTTGGTAATACCAACCTTTTCAAAAATGTTGGGTTTAACGTAGCATGGAGATATTGGTCTGAGTACCTTTGGCAAGCTTCTTTTGGAGACGGAATGGTTCCTGAAACACATGTCGTAGATGCTCAAATTAATTTAACAGTTCCAAAATGGAAATCGACGATTAAAGTTGGAGCTACTAATATTGGTAATAACGAATACTTTACAGCATTTGGTTCTGGATTTATTGGAACACAATATTATGTTTCCTGGACTGCAAACAACTTTTAAAAAATAAATACTAATAATTATGAAATTTAAATACATATTTTTATCACTATTGTTTCTCGGCTTAACAAACTGTGAAACAGATGTTGAAAACCCTAACGATGTTTATCCTAGACCGTTTGTAGAAGTTGATTCAGGTGATGCTGATTTTAGCACTTATGTTGCTATGGGTGAAGGAATAACAGCGGGGATGACTGATAATTCATTATTTATTGCTGGGCAAGCAAACTCTTATCCAAATATTATGGCTGGAGTTATGTCTATGGCCGGAGGGGGAGAATTTACTCAACCCTATGTAAATGATAATGTCGGTGGGATGCTTGTTGGTGGTCAACAATTTTGGTTCCCTAGACTTTATTTTGATGGTGCTGGCCCTGCTAATGTAACAGGAAATATTACTACAGAGGCAACTAGTACCGTTCCTGGTCCATATAACAATATGGCATTTCCTTTTGTAAATGGAATACACATGGTAGCTCCTGGTTATGGTAGTATCGCTGGCCTTTCTCAGGGTTTAGCAAACCCATGGTTTGTTAGAGCTGCATCTAGTGAAGGTACAACTGTTTTAGGTGATGCTGCTGGCCAAATGCCAACTTTTGTTACACTTGTTCCTGGAAATGATTTTGCTGGTTATGCTGGTTTTGGTGCAAGTGGATTAGCTGGAACATTAGATGTAAGTGGTTCTCAAGGTATGTTAGTAGGTGTTGGAGCAACTCTTCAAACTCTTGCTGCAATGGTGCCTAACGGAGTTGTTACTACATTACCCGATCCAACGAATACTGCACAATGGAATACAGTTTCATATAACTCTATCCCTCTTGATCAGGCGACAGCGGATCAAATAAATTCAGCATTTACAGCTTATAATGGTGGCCTATTATTGGCTCAATCTTTTGGTTTATTGACTGCTGAAGAAGTTGCAAATAGAACATTAGCAACTAGAGTAGCTGGAAATAATCCTATACTTATTCAGGATGAAACTTTAACAGATTTATCACCATTTGGAATACCATTACCTTTAATGAGAGATGCAAATGCAAATGATAAAATTAGTTTATTTGCTGGAACTGTTCTTGGTCAACCTGCTGATCCAAATAATCCTCTTTCAATCATAGGGGTTACAGCACCATTGGAAGACCAATTTACTCTAATGGCAAGTGAAATTGAATACATTCAATCAGAACTTAATACTGCAAATACTGCAATAGTAGCTTCTGTTCCAAGTGGATGGGCATTATTTGATTTGGCTGGACTGTATAATGATATAGTTACAACAGGAGTTATGGAAGATGATTTCATGATGACTGGTGATTTAGTATTTGGCGGGTTCTTTTCGCTTGATGGATATCACCCTACCTCTAGAGGAAGTGCATTGATTGCTAAAAAAATGATGGAAGCTATTGATGCAACCTGGGGATCAACCTTATCTATATCAAATTTAGATATAGGAGATTATCCTACAAATTATCCTAACGGCTTATAATTATAAAAAAGCTAACCAAAAAAAAAGCTCGGATAATTTCCGAGCTTTTTTTGTTTATAACAGTTTATTAATTGTTAAAAAATCTGTTGAATATATTTCATAAAAAATATATATTTGCGACTTATTACATATAAGAATTATATAACACCATATCCCTAAAAATGACATCAGGAAAAATAGCTCAAATCGTAGGACCTGTAATTGATGTTGAATTCAATTCAGAGTCTAGCCTTCCAAAAATTTATGATTCACTAGAAATTGAAAAATCTGACGGCACAAAACTTGTATTAGAAGTTCAAGCTCACATTGGTGAAAACATGGTAAGAACAATAGCAATGGATTCTTCCGACGGTTTAAGTAGGGGTGTAGAAGCAAAACCTACTAACAGTCCTATCCAAATGCCTATTGGAAAAGAGATTAACGGTAGACTTTTTAATGTCATTGGAGACTCAATTGACGGTATTGGAAACCTCCCAAAATCTGGAGAAAATGGATTACCTATTCACCGTGAATCTCCAAAATTTGAAGACCTTTCAACAGCTACCGAAGTATTATTTACTGGTATTAAAGTTATTGATCTGATTGAACCCTATGCAAAGGGAGGCAAAATTGGATTATTTGGAGGTGCAGGTGTTGGAAAAACTGTTCTTATTCAAGAGCTTATTAATAATATTGCAAAAGGTCATGGTGGATTGTCAGTTTTTGCAGGTGTTGGCGAGAGAACAAGAGAAGGAAATGACTTACTTCGTGAGATGCTAGAATCTGGAATTATAAATTACGGCGATGAATTTATGAAAAGTATGGAAAAAGGAGAATGGGATCTTAGTAAAGTTGATAAAGATGCTTTAAAAGATTCCAAAGCAACTTTTGTTTTTGGACAAATGAATGAACCCCCTGGAGCAAGAGCTAGAGTTGCTCTTTCAGGATTAACAGTTGCTGAATACTTTAGAGATGGTGCTGGAGACGGACAAGGTAAAGATGTACTTTTTTTTGTTGATAATATATTTAGATTTACACAAGCGGGTTCTGAAGTGTCTGCACTTCTAGGGAGAATGCCTTCTGCTGTAGGATATCAGCCTACGCTAGCCTCAGAAATGGGAACAATGCAAGAAAGAATTACATCAACAAAAAATGGATCTATCACATCTGTTCAAGCAGTTTATGTGCCTGCAGATGATTTAACAGACCCAGCTCCTGCAACAACATTTGCGCATTTAGATGCCACTACTGTATTGTCAAGAAAAATTGCAGAGCTAGGTATTTATCCTGCTGTAGATCCGCTTGATTCTACATCAAGAATTCTTACTCCAGAAATACTAGGTGATGATCACTATAATTGTGCGCAAAGAGTAAAAGAGTTATTACAGCGCTACAAGGAATTACAAGATATTATTGCAATTTTAGGTATGGAAGAATTATCTGAAGAAGACAAACAAGCAGTGGGTAGGGCAAGAAGAGTCCAAAGATTTTTATCTCAACCATTCCATGTTGCAGAACAATTCACTGGAACACCTGGTGTATTAGTCGATATAAAAGATACAATCAAAGGATTTAATATGATCATGGATGGTGAACTAGATCATCTTCCAGAGGCAGCATTTAACCTTAAAGGAACTATCGAAGAAGCAATCGAAGCTGGTGAAAAAATGTTAGCAGAAGCATAAGCAAATATCAATGATTTTAGAAATAATATCTCCTGAAAAAATAATATTTACCGGTGAAGTTTTATCGGTTGCTGTCCCTGGTGTTAACGGAGAATTTGAAATGCTAAATAATCACGCGGCAATTGTTTCAAACCTAAAAAAGGGATCTATTAAGATATATGGAAATATTACCTTAGATGAATCTCAAAAGGAAGTCTTTAAAAAGGAAGGCAGAGGTTATTTTTTTGATATTAACTCTGGCACTGTTGAAATGAAAAATAATAAAGTTACAGCACTTGTTGAGTAAATAAGGTTATAACTTTTTAATGACATTCGTTACTATCCCCCAAATAATTAATTCGTTATCCTCCTTTATTTCAATTCCTTTATAATTAGAGTTTTCAGGCTGTAACCAAATTTTACCTTTTTTTACTTTTAATCTTTTAACCGTAAATTCGCCATCAATAAAACAAACTGCTATTTTATTGTTAGTTGGCTCTATACTTCTATCGATAACGATTAAATCTCCATCCTCTAGGCCCGCATTAATCATTGACTCACCTGAAACTCTTGCAAAGAAAGTAGCTTCTTGATTTTTTATTAATTCTTTATCTAAACTAATTCTTTCCTGCTTGTAATCACCTGCTGGAGATGGAAACCCTGCTGAGATTCCTGTGTTTATCAAAATTGCGTCCAAACCCGTTTCTTTTTTGGGAATAAAAAAACTTAAGCCATTATTTTTTTTCATTTAATCTTAATTATATCGCTAATCTTAGTGGTATAACTTGGAGATAAGAACTCTTGCTTCATTTTCCATTTTTTTATTAAATCCTGATTTGCTAATTTTATTTTATCACCATACCTTAAATTTATACGATCTATTGTTTTCATAAGTGGCTTGTGCCTATAATCTTCATTTTCAAAAATACCTAATTGATAATTATCACTAGGCAAAAGACTCGTTACAATTACACCAGCTTTCTTATAACTTATATTGGGCTCAAACATTTCTTCAATTACTTTTAAAGCATAGTTATTTAAAACAAAAGAAGAGTTAGTTGGATAAGGAAGTGTAACGACCCTGGAACAGGAGTGTTGTTTTAAATCTTTTCTAAAGAAATTACTCCTTATAAATACAATCATAATATTTGAAATCGAGTTTTGTCTTCTTAGCTTTTCAGCACAAGACAGCGCAAAGGTTGACACCCTTTCTTTTAACTTATATAAATCAGAAACAGGATTGTCAAATGACCGAGTAGTTGCTATTGACTTTTTCAACTTAATCGATTCCAAATTTAAATTGGATATCCCTTTCAATTCTTGCTGAATTTTAAGCTCTACAATAGACAAGTTAGACTTAACCCATTGCTCTGGTAAGTTGACAAAATCTAAAGCATTTTTACAGCCGATAAATTCAAGACGCCGGGTTAATCTATTTCCTATACCCCATATATCATTCAACTTAAAATACTTTAGAGATTTTAATCTTTTATATTCAGTATCAAGCAGGTAAACATCTTTTGTTTGAATGGGATACTTTCGCGCAACCTTATTTGAGAGTTTAGCAAGAGATTTTGTTGGAGCTATACCTACCGATGTAGGTATACCCGTCCATTTTAAAATTCTTTTTCTCATTATAGAAGCATGAGTGAAGAGATCAATATTATCATAACCACTAAACTTTAAAAAAGCTTCATCTATACTGTATATTTCAATATCAGGTGTAAACTCCGAAATAATATTCATCACACGATGACTCATGTCAGCATATAAAGGGTAATTAGAAGATAAAACAACAATATTGTGTTTTTTTATAAGTGATTTATATTTAAAAATAGGCGCTCCCATTGGGATGCCTAATTTCTTAGCCTCGTCACTCCTGGAGATGGCACAACCATCATTGTTTGACAAAACAATGACAGGCCTACCATTTAAACTAGGGTTAAAAACTCTCTCGCAAGAGACATAAAAATTATTACAATCTATTAATGCAAACATCAATATAAATATAAGTTTTTATCAAAAAAAAAAATGTAAAATTTAAGAACTTATTTAACAAAAAATAGTTTGATTACAAGATTCAAAATAAGTATTTTTGGAAAAGATAATAATATGAAATAAATAATGAAAAAATTACTCTTATCAATTCTTATTTTTAACACATTTGTAACACATTTAAGTGCACAAGAAAGCGAAGATGAAATAAAATTAGACGAAGTTGAGATAATTTCTAGCCCTAGAATTGAAATTAAAAGTTTACAAAACTCCATTAGCGTTATAAGTATCTCTAAAGAAGAAATTCAAAATAGTACAGCTACTAATGTTAGTGAATTATTACAACAAATAGCAGGAATAGATGTCAGAAGAAGAGGAGTTGAAGGGATGCAAGCTGACCTATACATAAGAGGCGGTTCATTTGACCAGACACTATTATTAATTGATGGAATAAAAGTAGAAGACCCTCAAACAGGCCACCACACAATGAATATGACACTACCGTTAGAGGTGATAGAAAAAATAGAAATTACAAAGGGATCTGCAGCAAGGATATACGGTCAAAATGCATTTAATGGAGCGATAAATATTATAACTAAAAAAGATATTGAAAATAATATTTCGTTAGGACTTGCAAGTGGTTCATTTGATCAAAAAAGAGGAAGTATTACAATTCAAAAAGAATATAAAAATTCAAATATTTTGATTAACTACAATCGGAAAGGATCCGAAGGATATAGATATAATACCGACTTTAAAAATGATGAATTTTTTATCAAAAGTAATTTTAAAATAAAAGATCAAAAAATATCTGCTATTGGAGCATTTAACGAAAGAAAATTTGGAGCAAATGGATTTTATGCAAGTCCAGAAGCTATCGATCAATTCGAAGAAACTCAAGCAAGTATAATCGGATTAAGCACTACCTTAAAAAAAGATGATCTAATTATTAAGCCAAAACTTTATTGGAAAAGAAATCAAGATATGTATGTGTATTTAAGACAAGATCCGTCTGTTTACAGAAATATGCATATATCAAATAAAGTGGGTGCTGAAATTAATATGGCATTAAATAACCAACTTGGTATTTTAGGTCTTGGAATCGACATATCAAACACTACATTATCAAGTAATAATTTAGGTCAAAGAAACAGGAAAATGTTACATATTTTTGCTGAACAACAAATGAAGTTTTTTGATGATAAACTTGATTTAACTCCAGGATTAACAATAACATATTTTTCTGATTTAGCAAATAGTACTGATCCTGATTCTGTTGAAACATCAGATGGATGGACAAATATTCCACATATATATCCAGGTATTGATTTAGGTTATAGTTTTAGTAAAAAATTTAAATTATATGGTAATTTTGGATATACTTTTAGAATACCCACTTACACAGATTTATTTTACAACAGTCCAACGACAGAAGGAAATGAATTCCTAGTATATGAGAAAGCATTAACCTCTGAACTTGGTATAAAGTATAAAAAAGAAAATTTTAATTTAACATTTTCTGCATATAATAGAGCTGCATCAGACGTAATTGACTATGTTAAAAATGAAGAGTTAGAACCCTGGCAAGCGAATAATATAAGGGATATTAATACCTTAGGATTTGAATTACATATGGGATACAAGTTTTATCTTGGTTCGTTTAACACACATCAAATAAATATTGGTTTTAGTAATATAGAGGATGATTTAAAAGAAACTGAATTTAACTTTTCAAGATATGCTTTAAACTCATTAAAAAATCAAATTACATCTACGTATTCATTTGAGCTTAACAATAAAATTAGCTCAACGATTGCCTTTAAAAACGCTAAAAGATTAAACGAAGAAAAGTATACAGTTCTTGATTTTAGAACAAATTATAAACTTAATAGATTTACTTTGTCAGTAATATTAAATAATATCTTAGATACAGAATATTCAGAAACAAACCTGGTACCGATGCCTGGTTTTAATTCTTTAGTCGGAATTAAATATTCTATTAATTAATTTCATTTAGTTTTTTATAGATAAGATTATTCTCCCAACCTCTATACATGAAATAATTTATAAAAGATCTCTTCTTTTGATCAATAGTACCTTTAAGAAAATTTATTTTATTAGTTGAATATTCTTCAAAATATGAAAGATATTCATGCTCGGAAATATCATTAATATATTTATCTATTGTAATACTATCAATGCCTCTAGATTTAAGTTCATATTTTAATTTTATTTTACCCCACTTTTTTATTCGTAACTTTCCTTGAATAAAAAATTTAGTAAATCTTTCCTCATTTAAATAGTCACTATCAACTAAATAATTTATAATCTTAAGTTGCAAATCTTTTTCTGTGTTAAGAGTGTTTAATTTTTTCTTTACCTCTTTCAAGCATCGGTCTTGATAAAGACAATAAGATTGAATTTTTTCAACAATAACCTTATCTTGTTCGCTAAAATTAGTAAGCATAATTTACAGAAAAGATTACATTAAATCCGGGTGCTGAAATTCCTGAAGAATAGGGTCTATATAATTCATCTGAAATGTTTTCAATTGAAAAAGTAAAATCTATTTTTTCAGAAAAAGAATATTTTGATCTAAAATTATAGGTTATCCATGAAGGTGAATAAGGGTTTCCATTTTCGTCAAGCGCATACATATAAGGCTTGACTCTTTCAGATTCGGCTAAATTATTAAACGATATCTCTGAGTTATAATTAATATATCCATCAAAAGTTAATTTCCCCCTTTTAAAAACCAAATGTAAATTTCCATAATTTGGAGGTATATGCCTTACTGGCAATGCAAAAGGTAATTCATTTAATTCATAACCTGCAATTAAATTTAATTGAGACTTTAAACTTAGGTTTTTACTTATGATCATATTTGTTCCAAATTCAAATCCATATAGGAGAGATTTTGAGCCATTTTGCAATGCTTGAATCTGAGATAACTCTCCATCATAAATAATTTCTGTCACTCCATTTTCAAGAATGAAGTCATCTCTTATCAATGCGTCATATAAATAAGTTATATATGTTGAAAAGTCTAATTCAATATTATTTTTTGTTCTAAAATATCCCCCGAACTCCATTCCAAAAGATCTTTCTGGTTTTAAACCAGGATTTGGGACAATTACATTACCAGGCTCTGAATCAAAAACCTTTGCTAAATCATCTATATTTGGAGATCTAAAAGCAGTATTAATATTAAACTTCAAATTAATATATTTATTTCTTACCCAGCTTAATCCAATACCTCCTACAAATGCCCCATTATCTAAAGTTGTTTTTTCATATAAGAAATCATAGTAAATATTATTGTGGGATAAGTCAGCCTCTAACCTAGTAAAGCTATATCTCAAACCACTTTGAAAATATACATCCTCTATAATTTTATTCTTATAATTCATATATGCCCCAAAAGACATTAATTTTGAATTGTCAGGATACCTTGATGAGATCGGAAAGGATAAAGAATTCTCTATATCAGTGCTAAGGCCAAAAGAACTTACCTTATTATTTATAAATTCTAATCCATAAGTTAGGTTTGAATTTATATTAATTTTTTTTGTTAGATCGAGATTTAAAGAAACAATGTCTAACTCCTCCTTTCTGGAATTTAAATTTGATTCGTTAAATTTCCTACTGTTTCTGATTTCTGAAAAAGTTTGATATGCAGATGTAAATTTTAATTTATCAAAAATCAATGTTGATCTTGGTTTCAAAGTAATTTGATTATTAATTAGCATCCATTTTTGTGGACCATAAAACCAATCCCCATAAAACAGACCTCCTTGTTGGTCATCTCTAATCAACCGATCGTATCTAGGAATATCACTAGATTTTGAAATATGAAGGCCTAAATCAAATTGAATCTTATTATTTGGATTATATAAAATCTTTTGTAAAAAATTTAACTGATTATAAGCTGTATTTCTTTGAATTTTTGAATCTGAATTATCATTTAAAACATCTTCTCCCAAATAATTTTGTGTTACATAATTTGGCCTTAGATAATCAGATGGCCCGTTACTCCCCATTTTTAGATTTCCATAATCTGAATAAGAAACACTTGATAAAAACGCAATTTTATTTAGTCCATAATTTAAATCAAAATGGTTCATCTTTTCGTTAGCAGCAGATGAATATCTTGAATTTACATTTATCATAATTCTTGGTGATTTAATTTCAGATAATATTGGTTTTTTGGAATAAAAATTCATTACACCACCAATAGCATCACTTCCATATAAGACAGAAGCAGAGCCCATTATAATTTCTGTAGTCTCAATATTCATTGGTGAAACAGAAATAATATTATGTATATTACCCCCCCTGTATATTGCATTATTCAGTCTGACTCCATCAACAGTGATAACAAGTCTATTTGTAGAAAGCCCTCTTATCATGGGGCTACCACCTCCCAACTGACTTTTCTGTATATATACATTTCCAGATCTTTCCAATAAATCTGCACTAGTCATCGGATTTGTGAACTTTATGGTAGATTGATTTAATTGATTTATTTTTTTTGGTATTTCCCTTGATAACTGAGAAAATTTTGAAGCCGAAACGATAACCTCATTTAGAATTTCATTATCATAACTTAATTTTAAAATTTTTGGAATTGAAGATTTAATAATTTTCTTATTATTAAAACCATATTGTTGAATTGTAATAGAGTCAGAATCAGAAAAATTATCTAAACTAATATTTCCATCAATATCAGAAGTTACATAAAATTCAGTTGTTGTATACATTGATACACCTGCGATGGGATTATTCTTTTCATCTAAAATTTTTACATTCTGAGTAAATAAAATATAAGGGGTAAAAAATAAAAAAAGAATGATTCTGAACACTATTCAAAAAGTTTTCTGAGTATATCTAGCGATTTAATCGAATTAAAACTATCAATATGAAGCCTATAGTATAATATTATATTATCTAAAACTTTTTTTCTTTGCATAGATGATAAGGTTAGCGACTTTATGTTATCAAAATTTGTGCCTAAAATATTATTAAAACATGTAAGTTCATTTCCTTTTAATAAATAATTTCCAGATTCTATGTTGATGTATATACCTTGTTCTAAATCAAAAAAATCATAATGTTTGTTTTCACTATCAGGGTAGAAGCCAAAGTATTGCGTTAATCTAATCAGAAAAACGAGATGGAAGTATGGAGTAAAATCACTTTCATCAAAATAAATTATTGATGTTTCTATGAAATCATATAATAATAAATCTTTCTCTTGAAATTTTAATGTTTTTGATAAAATTTCAGACAAAAACATAACAACTACAGATTTATTATTGTCGATGTAAATTGATTTGAAATTTACTTTAAGGTCTACCTCTTTAAAAAAATGTAAGTCTCTTTTATTATTTAAAACAAAATCTATTTCTAGAATTGAAAGAGGATGGAAATAATTAAAAATATTTTTTTTCTTCTTTCCCTTACCAACCCTAACAATAAAAGAACAGATTCCAGCCTTTCTAGTGATAATCCTAACTATAAGACTACTTTCTTTATAGCTAAATTTATTTAATACAATTCCTTTTGTTGATACAATCATTACCTAACAACCATAAGTTTTAAGATCTTAGTTTCATAAGTTTTAAGATCTGAAAGCATTATAATATATACACCTGATGAAACCTCTTTATTTCTTAAATTCTTTCCATTCCAAAAGGCAGTTCCACCATCAATTTCAAGATTAAATCCATTATATCTTTTATTCACATTTGATTGAGCTTCACCTACCAAATTACCCTCAATATCAGTGATTTTTATATTTACATTATTCGTTAAGCCTGAGATTTTTATTTTTTCAAATTGCATATCAAAAGAAGGTCTTACTGGATTTGGATAAACAAATGATTCTGAAAAATTATCTGATGCCGATGAACTTCCTGAGTTAAAACTAACAAGTCCCTTATCAGTTGCAAAAAAAACTTTTCCGCTTGAAAGGTTAACACTTATATCATTAATATTATTTGAAGGTAAAGGCGAGTTTTCTTTTGTAAAATGATAAATAGTTTGTTGCCCATTCGGAGAAAAATAAAATACTCCCGAACCAATAGTTCCAACCCATTTATTATTCGCTCCATCTACTTCTATATCCGAAATATACTGTTGCTCTAATAATTCTCTTGGAATTCCATCTTCAAGAATTACTATCTGCTGTGTTGAAATAACGGATGATTGAAAAAAATTAGAGGTATTATATAAAACTCTTAAACCTTTTATTGTGCCTATCCAAAGATGATTATTATTATCAACCGCTATAGATTTAACATTTGAAGATGGCATGTTGGACTGATCTTGACTGAAAACTTTTCTGATTTGAGTTGAAGTCCCTGAATTTTCATTGAATCCAATCAATCCAGATCTTAGACTTGCTATCCACTTGTTCCCGAATGCATCAATCTCTATGTCATTAAATCCAAGTTCGTCCATAAATCCGTCGTTAATTATTTGGGTAAAATTATAGCTGTTCCAATTATTCGAAGCTAAATTAAATGATTTTAATGGGCTATCAATTCTTGAATTGAGAACCCATAATACTCCGTTATCATCAAATTCGATATCAGAAACTCTTATACTTTGGTATTGAGGGTCCGAGGACAATAAAGATTCCAAATCACTGTTTGACTCATCAAAGAAATTGATTTGAATAAAATTTTCAAATTCTAAAAGACCTCCGTGAAAAGAACTTATAAAAACACTATTGTTAAAAGGACTGATAGCAATGTTATTTAGGTTAACAGCTTGATCTGAAATACTGTCTTTACTAATATTAATCCAATTATTTAATGATTCATTATAACTGCTCACCCCGTTAAATTTAAGTGGATAAGGATTATAATATTCAGTATAATCGCCATATGAAACCCATGTTTCATTGTTTAAAGATTCAACAGAAAAAATATTATTTTCAAGTGGCCCATTTGGTAGCAAATAAGAATTAAGAGATAAATCGAAATTCTCAATTCTTAAAACTCCATTTGTTGTTGTTCCTATATAAATATCATTTTCGTCAATTATAGCATTATTAAAACTTGTTAAGAAATCATTTGAATTAATGTTGAATAGCAATTCATTAAATTGGTTGTCGTAAATTAAACATTGATTTTTAGATGTAACTATTATTTTAGAATCATCTGCACTAACATGTAATATTTCATTATTAAGTGATAAAACATTATTTATTTGTCCATCATTTAAAGTATAAATATTTTGATCATTATAAAATAAAATTTTTCCATTATTTGAAATCATCCCTTTAAAGCTGCCAGAAAATATTTCATCCCAATTATTATAATCAATTAAATTTGAATCTAATGTAGCTCTTCTAATTCCACCTCCATTACTGCTAGAAGCATATATGTAATTTTCATCAAAAATTGTGTTACTAATATTTAAGAGACCTGCAAATTCTCCGATGTAAAATGTGTCTCCAAACTCAAATGAATTAAGGTCATACTCTGAAATACCATAATCTGTTGAGATAAATAATTGATCATTATTTTCTGTAAAATTATTTATTTTTTTATTTATTGGGGGGATTGTAGGCTTATTAAATACGTCGTATATATTTAATATTTCATTAGAATCCAAATTAATAATTTGAATTAATCCGTTTTTATAACCGATTGCTATTAAATTCTTATCTGAACTGTAATAAAATACAGAGATTTCATCACCAGAAAGACCGCTTAAAGTATCCCATTTTTCATCTTGTAAAAGGACTGAGTAAAGTGAAAAAATTGAATTTGTCGACGAAAAAAATATATCACTACCACCCTTAGCTATTCCTGAAATATAATTGTAAGAATAATAAGATTCCCAATTTGAGTATGTATTGTTTTCTTCTTCAATTGATAATTTACTTAATTCTTGAGCGAGAAAAGGATTATATATTATTAGAAAATAAAATAATAATTTAATTTTTGACATTAATCAATAGTAGTTTACTCTATTAAACGACAAATATACTAGTATAATATATAATATGTTTAATTAAATCACTCCTTGAGCAAGCATAGCATCAGCTACTTTGACAAAACCTGCAATATTTGCACCCTTAACATAGTTAACATATCCATTCTTTTGTTTACCATGTTCAATACATGAATTGTGGATACTTAACATTATTTCTCTTAACTTTTCATCAACTTCTTCTCTTGTCCAATTATACCTTAAGGAATTTTGAGTCATCTCAAGACCTGATGTTGCGACACCTCCAGCGTTTGAAGCTTTCCCAGGCGCATATAATATTTTTGATTTTATAAAAAATTCAACAGCACCCTTAGTTGAAGGCATATTTGCTCCTTCACTTACACAATTACATCCATTTAATACCAGTTTTTTTGCATCATTTTCATTTAGTTCATTTTGTGTCGCACATGGAAGAGCTATATCACAAGGAACAGCCCAAGGTGTCTTATCTTTTTTAAAAACAGCCTTTGGATATTTTTTTATATACTCACTAATTCTACCCCTCTGAACATTTTTTAGATACATTATAAATTTCAATTTTTCTTCATCAATACCTGAAGAATCATAAATGTAACCTGAAGAATCTGACATAGTAAGTACTTTCCCACCAAAATGTAAAATCTTTTCAGCAGTATATTGTGCTACATTGCCTGAACCTGAGATAACAGCCTTTTTACCTTTTATACCATCATTAACAGATGCTAGCATGTCTTGTGCAAAATAAACAGTTCCATAACCTGTAGCCTCAGGCCTTATTAATGATCCTCCCCATGTCATTCCTTTGCCGGTTAGTACACCTGTAAATTCATTAGCTAATTTTTTATATTGACCATACATATAGCCAATTTCTCTACCTCCAACTCCAATGTCTCCAGCAGGAACATCCGTGTTAGGACCAATATGTCTATATAATTCTGTCATAAATGCCTGACAAAATCGCATTATTTCACTTTCACTTCTTCCTTTTGGATCAAAATCACTTCCGCCTTTACCTCCACCCATAGGAAGAGTTGTTAGACTATTCTTGAAAACTTGTTCAAATGCCAAAAATTTTAAAATACTCATATTAACACTTGGATGAAATCTAAGGCCTCCTTTATATGGACCAATTGCTGAATTCATCTGGATTCTATATCCTCTATTTACCCAAATCTCACCATTGTCGTCCATCCATGAAACTCTAAATGTAACAACTCTTTCAGGCTCACACATTCTCATAAGAATATTTTTTCCATGATATATATTGTTTTCTAAAATATAAGGAATAACCGTTTCAGCAACTTCTTCAACAGCTTGCATAAATTCAGGCTCATGCCCATCTCGCTTACGAACGATTTTTAAAAATGCATCTATCTTTCTTTTCATAATTAATTATTTTTAATCGGATTAATGGATGAAATTAAATATTAATTAAAATTATGAATTTAAAATTGTTGTTTTAATAAAAAAAATGGAAATAATTAACAATTTTATAAAAATGCATTTTGTAAATCTTCAATCAAATCATCAGAATCTTCAATTCCAACACTTAATCTAATTAAAGAATCCGTAACTCCAGACTTTTCTCTTTCTTCCCTAGGAATGCTGGCATGTGTCATTGTAGCAGGGTGTCCGCATAGAGATTCAACTCCTCCAAGTGATTCAGCAAGGGTAAATAAATGTAGTCTTTCTAAAAATTTGATTGTTTGATCTTTTGTGTATCCTTTAATCCTAAAAGAAAGCATTCCTCCAAAATTTCTCATTTGTCTTTTTGCAACTTCATGATTAAAATGTGTTTCTAAACCAGGCCAATAAACTTTTTCAACCATTTGATTAGAATTTAAAAAGTGTGCTACTTTTGATGCATTTTCGCAATGTCTCTGCATTCTTACATGTAAGGTTTTTATCCCTCTTAAGGTTAAAAAACAATCTTGTGGTCCGGGAACTGCTCCGCTAGCGTTTTGAGTAAAATATAATTTTTCAGCTACTTCTTCATCATTTAACATTAATGCCCCTAAAACAACGTCACTGTGTCCAGCTAAATATTTTGTTGCTGAATGCATAACAACATCAGCACCCATTTCCAATGGATTTTGTAAATAGGGTGAAGCAAAAGTATTATCAACTACAAATAAAAGATTGTTGGACTTACTAATCTCAGCAAGGCCTGAAATATCAAATACATTAATCATGGGGTTTGTTGGTGTTTCTGCCCAGATAATTTTTGTTTTTTGATTAATAAGTAATTTTACATCTTCAAGATTATGCATTGAAGTAAAATGAAATTTAACGCCGTATTTTTCAAATATTTTGGTAAATAACCTGTAAGTCCCACCATATAAATCGTTAGTACTAATCACTTCATCACCAGGTTTTAATAATTTTATAATCGCATCAACTGCTGCTAATCCAGATGAAAACGCTACTCCATATTTAGCATTTTCGAGACTAGCAAAAGCATTTTGTAATGCAGTTCTTGTTGGATTATGGGTTCTTGAATATTCAAAACCTTTATTTATTCCAGGGCTATCTTGAGCATAAGTAGAAGTTTGATAAATTGGTGTCATAACTGAATTATATGCTGGATCAATTATTTGCCCTCCGTGAATAGTCTTAGTATTAAATTTCATACATCATATTTAAAGAATACAAAAGTATAGATTATCTTTAAATTTTAATAAGATTAAATGAACAAAAGAATCCTCGCGTTAATTGCAGCAATATTAGCCACTTCAATTTTTGGATTCAATCATACAATTGCTAAAGAATTAATGCCAGATGTATTATCACCTAATGCATTATTATACTGTAGAGTATTAGGTGCGGCTATATGTTTTTGGACTGTCTCATTATTCACAAAAAAAGAAAGCGTTAAGATTAAAGATTTTAAACTAATTATTATTTGTGCAATTTTTGGAATGGGTCTAAATATGATTACAGCACTTAATGGACTCTATAACTCTACCCCAATAAATAGTTCAATTATTACTACACTTGCTCCAATATTTATTTTTCTTATTTGTGTTATAATGCTAAAAGAAAGAATATCTCGAATAAAATATGCTGGGGTTTTAATAGGATTCATTGGAACCCTAACATTGATACTGTTAAATGAAAAATCATTAGAAAACGCTCCAAACATTAATCTTGGTAATTTTTATCTTTTTATAAATAGTATTTCCTACGCATTATACTTTGTGTTAGTTAAACCGTTAACGGAAAAATATAATATGATTACTATTATGAAGTGGTTGTTTCTGTTTTCTATTTTCATAAATATGCCATTTGGGTTAATTGAATTTGCGCAGATTGAGTGGGTAGAAATCAGCAGTACCTCTTATATAAAAATTCTCTATGTTGTCTTTTTCACAACATTTCTAGTATATTTATTAAATTTATATGCATTAAAAAATTTAAAAGCCACAACGGTCGGTATGTTTATATATCTTCAACCTGTTATCGGAATTCTTTTTGCAATTTACCGAGGCGCTGATAAGTTAACTATTCCAGATATTAGTTCTGTTTTACTGGTTTTTACAGGAGTTTATTTGGTTTCTAAAAAAACATATAAAGCAACTTAAAAATCTATTCATATATTTGTTAAATATCTAATTAAAAAATGATAAAATCAATGACTGGCTATGCCAGTGAATCATTCTTCGTTGAAACAACAAAATATATTGTTGAAGCAAAATCAATTAATAGCAAAATTCTTGATTTAAAAATACGTTTACCTCAATTTCTTAAAAATAAAGAATTTGAGATAAGAAAACTCTTAGGTAAAGAACTTATAAGGGGTAAAATAGAGTTAAGTATAAATCAAGAAAATAAACAAGGGTCTCAAAAAGTTTTTATTAATAATTCCGCAGTAATCGAATATATTAATGAGCTGAAAAATATCGATAAGAATACTAAAAATGATTACTTAAGTATTGCTATGCAACTACCTAATGCTTATAACTATGATCTTTCAAGCCTAAGCAAGGAACAAATTATTTCTGTCGAAAAGACAATTGAAGTAACGATCAAAAAATTAAATGATTATAGGTTAAAAGAAGGAATTGAAACAAAAAATGATCTGCTTCTAAAAATATCATCAATCAATTCAATTTTGAGAGAAGTAGAAAAAATTCAAAATAAAAGAATTAATAAGAAAAGAGAGAAGCTTAAAAACGAGTTTGATAAACTAAGTCTTGAATTTGACAAAAGTAGATTAGAGCAAGAAATGATTTATTACATTGAAAAATTTGATATAAATGAAGAGCTTGTCAGATTAAAAAGTCATATTAAACTATTTATGGAAACTCTTAACTATGACAACCCTGTTGGAAAAAAATTAGGATTTATTTGTCAAGAAATTGGAAGAGAAATAAATACGTTAGGTTCAAAATCAAATGATTTAGATCTTCAAAAATTTGTTATTGAAATGAAAGATAATTTAGAAAAAATAAAGGAAAATATATTAAATATTCTTTGATGAAAAAATCAAAATTTATTGTAATAGCTGCACCTTCTGGATCCGGAAAAACTACACTTGTAAATAAATTATTAAATGAATCAAAACTTGACTTAAGTTTTTCCATCTCTGCAACTTCTAGAAATCCAAGAAGTAACGAATTAGATGGTAAAAACTATTTCTTTTTATCAAAAGAAGAATTTATAAAAAAAATTAAAAATAAAGAGTTTCTTGAATGGGAAGAAGTTTATAAAGATACTTTCTATGGAACACTTAATTCTGAATTAGAAAATGTTGTTGAAAAAAATCTAATTTTTGATATTGATGTTATTGGTGGTTTAAACATTAAGGAGAAATTTCCGGATCAAACACTAACTATTTTCATCAAACCACCGAGCATAGATGAACTTGAGTCAAGACTGAAAAAAAGAAATTCAGAAACCGGCTCAAGCATTAAAATGAGAATTAAAAAAGCCAAAAATGAGATTTTATTAGCAGATAAATTTGATTGTATTGTTGAAAATGATATTCTTAAAAAAAGTTACAGCAAAGTTTTTAAGCTGGTTAATAATTTTATAAATGAATAAAAAAAAAGTAGGTTTATTTTTTGGTACATTTGATCCGATCCATAACGGACACTTAAACATTGCTAAATATATAATTGAAGAAAAATTAGCTGACCAGGTTTGGCTGGTTGTTACTCCAAAAAACCCTCTTAAATTAAAAAATGATATTTCTAGTTTTGATCACAGATATAATATGGTAAATATTGCGACTAAAAAATATAGTAATATAATACCTAGTGATTTAGAGGTAAATCTCAAAAAACCTAATTATACAATTAACACATTGGATTTCGTTTCAAAAAAAATGTTAGATATTGAGTTCAGTCTGATAATAGGTGAAGATAATTATAAAATATTTGATACTTGGAAAGACTATAAAACAATATTGAATAACTATAAAATATATATTTATCCAAGGAAAGGAACACTTAATGAGACTCCACACATTATAAACGATAATGCTATGTATATACGCGGGCCTAGAATTGATTTAAGTTCTACAAATATTCGAAATATAATTTCAAGAAATAGTAAATCAGATGATTTAATTTCGGCAGATGTTATACAGTATATTCATAATAATAATCTATATCAATGAATAAAGAAAAACCCAAATATGGAGTGATTGGTAGCGGTAGCTGGGCTACTGCATTGATTAAAATTCTTTCTGAGAACATTAATGAAATCAACTGGTATGTTAGAAATATCGATAATATTGATTTTATAAAAAACAACTCTCATAACCCAAGCTATTTAAGCTCAGTTGAGCTTAAACTTAATAAATTGAATATTTCTGACGATATTTCTGATGTTGTTAAAAATTCTGATATGATTATTATTGCTGTTCCTTCAGAATATGTTAACACTGAAATGAAAAAAATTGATATTGATATTTCTAAAAAAATTGTCATCTGTGCACTAAAAGGTCTTGTTCCAGAAACCAATCTTCTTTTTGGAGAACATATGACTAAATTTTTTAATATTTCTATGGATAATTTTCTTGTTATTGGAGGGCCATGTCATGCAGAAGAGGTTGCACTAGAAAAATTATCTTATTTAACAATTGGTTCATCCAATATAAAACTATGTGAGAAAATTTCTGATGATTTTAAATGCAAGTATATAAATGTGAAATCTTCAGACGATGTAATTGGTATTGAGTATGCCAGTATGCTTAAAAACATATTTGCCTTAGCAGTTGGTATTTCAAATGGATTAGGCTATGGCGATAACTACCAGAGTGTTTTAATGAGTAATTCTATAAAAGAAATGAATAGGTTTATCTTAAAAAGATATAAAAATGAAAGGAATATAAATGACTCCGCGTATCTCGGTGACTTGTTAGTAACTGGATATTCCGCCTTTTCAAGAAATAGAATGTTTGGAAATATGATTGGTAAAGGTTACACCGTTAAAGCAGCTCAATCAGAAATGAAAATGGTTGCTGAGGGATATATAGCAACAAAAAAAGCATTTTTTATTAATGAGGAATCAAATGATAAAGCGCATACTCCAATTATTAATGCAGTCTATAAAATACTATATGGCAAAAAAAGTGCCAGGAAAATATTTAAAGAATTAAGTGGTATAATTTCCTAAAAAGAGGCTTTAAATTGTTCTAAAAATCTAATATCATTTTCGCTTAATAATCTGATATCTTCTATTTGATGTAAAAGCAGTGCAATTCTATCAATTCCTAAACCAAATGCAAAGCCAGAATACTCATTTGGATCAATATTACAATTTTGTAAAACATTTGGATCTACCATACCACAGCCCATAATCTCAAGCCAACCAGTTCCTTTAGTCATTTTATAATCTGTTTCATTGTTTAAACCCCAATAAACATCAACCTCGGCACTTGGCTCTGTAAAGGGAAAATATGATGGCCTTAGTCTTATTTTTGACTTTCCAAATAATTGATTTGTAAAATACTCTAATGTTTGTTTTAGATCAGCAAAGCTAATATCTTTATCAATACATAATCCTTCTATTTGATGAAAAAAACAGTGAGACCTAGCAGAAATAGCCTCATTTCTATAGACCCTTCCAGGCGATATCGTTCTAATAGGTGGTTTATTATTTTCCATAAATCTTACCTGAACAGAACTAGTATGAGTTCTTAATAAATAATCCGGATTTTTTTCTACAAAGAAAGTATCTTGCATATCTCGAGCAGGATGATGTTCAGGTAAATTTAAAGCACTAAAATTGTGCCAGTCATCTTCAATTTCGGGTCCCTCACTTATAGTAAAACCTATGTTTGAAAAAATATCTATAATTCTATTCTTAACAATAGAAATAGGGTGCCTTGAACCAATTTGAATAGAATCACCTGGCCTACTTAAATCGTTTAATTTTGGTTTGGACGTTTTAGAAAGAAGTTTAGTCTTAAGGTTTTCTACTTTTAACTGAGCGGTAGTCTTAAGTTGGTTAAGCAATTGACCAACATCTTTCTTTTTATCGTTATCTAATGACTTAAAATCTGTGAAATAGTCAGCTAATAATCCCTTCTTTCCAAGATATTTAATTCTAAAATCCTCAAGATCTTCGTTTGTGTTAGCTACAAAACTTTCAATCTCTATAATATTTTTTTTAATTTTATCCTTCATCTGCATCTATTCGTCAAATTTATAAAAACTTAACTAATATAAAGAAGTTAATATTTATTAAATTGTAATTTTCAAATTCATTTCTATGAACTATATAGACTTTACATTGTCTTTATTTATATGTTGGGGAGCATACAGGGGATTCTCTAGGGGGCTTATCAAAGAACTTACATCTATTTTAGGGTTGATTATCGGTATTTATCTATCAAAAAGCTACTATAAATATTTAAATGAAAGACTATATGTTTTATTTGATAGCGAAGAAACATTTATTTCAGTTTTTTCGATTATTATCATTTTCCTTTTAACAATTATGTTTTTTAAAATTATTTCAAAATTATTAACAAAATTTGTAAAATATATTGCCCTTGGGCTTGTAAATAAATTAATTGGCGGTTGTTTTGGAATGATAAAAAGCATATTAATAATAAGTGTAGTAATTTTTATATTTTCAAAATTTAATAACTATACTGAATTAATTGAAAAAAATTTAATCGAAGAATCTTTAATCTATTCAAAAATTGAAGAAATTAGCCTACTAATTTTAACAGGTAACTAACCTGAATATGGTAGTGAAGAATGATGAAGATTGATAAATAGCTTCGAATTTATAAGCTTATATCCAAAAGTGTACTCAACCTTAACTATGTTATTTTCTTTGTCTGTAAAATAGTAATTCCCCATAACAATTGCTCTATTTTTTTCTAATATAAAATCATGATTTTCAAAAGATACTTTTATCCATGGTTTCAAAGCAAAACCTTTATCTTCACTGCAAAAAGAATTTTCACCACCCAAAAAATAAGATAGAGCCATTTCATAAGTAGGTCTAAATTGAATTTGTTTGGCCTTAGTAGGTTTAAATAAAATTTTTCCTTCTTTAAAATTATATGTGTCATTTAAAAACTCTGAAGTGTAATCTTTACATAATTTAAATTTTTTCATTAAACTGCCAATTTTAATGATTCCATTCCCCCATTTATTTTGAGCATTTTCTATTTGTTTTATCGTAATCATATAATCTTAATTTTATTTTGTTTTATCCAGCCTTCTTTTCCACTACCAAGTTTAACTTTTAACCACTCATCTACAAATTTTTCTATTATCTTAATTTTATAACCCTGATATAAAACTTTAATATTATCACTTTTTTCATTAGGCTCTAGTTTAACCATAACTTCTGGAGAAAAAACAATTGCATAGTCAGTTTTATAATTTTTATTGTAACTAATAAAAGAAAAGTTAAATGAAAGTATAATCATGAAACCAATAATTATAGAAGTAAAAAAAGTTAATCTTTTAGTAATGGGTTTTTGAGAAAAATTAAATATAATGAATACTGTTAGGAATAAAAAGGATAGAAAAATCAAAATACCAGACCAAATATTAATGTGAAAAAAAGAAGAGATTTGATCAGATTTTAGATTGATAAAAGAATTTGGAATTTTTTCTGTTTCATCAATAATAGAATTATTTACCATTTTTAAATTATTTAAAATATCACTGTCAGAAGGATTTAATTTTAAAGCTCTTTCAAAATATAGTATTGCATTAGGAATATCATTTAATTTATAATAACAATTTCCTAAGTTAAAATAAGTTTCTGAAGAATGAAATCCTTGATTTATAATCACTAAATATTCTAAAATAGACTCCTCATATCTAGATTCAATGTATAGTTGATTAGCCTTGTTAAAACTTTTATATAAAATTATTTCCTCATTAAATTTAGGGCTATTTACTGATTCATTAATCTGAGAAAAAGCAGCATAATTTATCAAAAATAATATTAATAGTTGATTAATTAATTTCATTTATTTTTTTTAATATTTTAACTATATATTCGATATTTTCAAAATCTTTACTCATCTCATTTATGTCTAAAGGAGTATATCTTGCCATTTGACAATTTTTAAAAATTATGAAAATGATTTCAATTGATTTTTTATCCAATCCTTTTTTTATCAATTTAATTTTTAAATTTTCATTGTTAAAATCTGAATTTTTTAAATCAAGGTATGCCTTTAAAAAGTTTATTAATGATTTTTCTAAATTATCATAAAATGATTTTTTTTCACCAATTGATTTTTTAGCTCTATTTAATAAATCATTTGCAATCGAAATAGATTTATTAAAAGAATAGTTGTTATTACCTTTTAATGTATTAATATATTTTTTTAAAATAAAAATTATAATAGAGCTTAAAAATGGAATCAAAAATAAAACCCAGAAAAATTTTGAGTTAAAAAATAATTCATCATTAAGATTTAAAAATTTTGTTTTGGTTTTAAAAGGAGAAAAAAGATTTTTTGATATTTTATTTTCAGAGAAATTATTTGTTAAGTCAGATTTTTCTTCTTTACTTTTGACTTGTATTCCATCAACATCAATATATATTTTATCAGAAAAAATTGTTTTGTATTCCTCTTTAACTGGATTAAAATAAGTGAAACTGATTTTTGGAATCATATACTTTCCAGGTAAATTAGGAACTATTGTGTATTTATAACTTAATTTACCTTTGATTCCTGAAATTCTTTTTGATAATTTTTCTTTTTTTTCTGGTTCGTATATTTCAAGAGATTTAGGAAGTTTTAAACTAGGGAAATCAAATAAATTAAAATTACCATTTCCAGAAATAATTAAACTAAGTTGAAATGCTTCATCTAAAATAATATCATTTTTATCAGTAGTAGATTCAAACTTAAAATCTCCTACTGCACCAGAAAAATCAGTAGGTTTATTTTCTGACGGTAAGGCATTTACATTTATATAAGAACTACCTGAAGAAACTGTTTTGTTTACACTTGTGGATAAAGCTTGCCCAAAAAAATCTCGTCTGTTAGATGGTACTTGTACTGAAATATCTAATGTTAATGGCTCTATTTTAAGCTTACCCTCTTTTTGAGGGTATAATAATGTTTTTCTCAAAACAACATATCTATAAGATTGTCCTTTATAAGTACCATCTTTAATATTAGAATTTGAAATATCAATATCATTACTCCAGAAATTTTTAAATCTTGGAGCCTCAAGCTCTCTCCAGTTGTCAACTCCTGTGTCACGGGAAACAAACAACTTATATGTAACAGAAATAGCTTCATTTACATATGGATTTTTATTTGAAATTTCAGCGACTAGATGTATCTTTTTTTCTACAATATAATTTGGATCATTAGGGTCATCTGGCTTATCAATAGCAGAAGTAACTGTGATTTTTACGGGCAGCGTTTTATATATTTTACCTTCAACCTCAATTTTTGCTTGTCCAATTTCAAAAACACCTTTGTTTACTGGTGACAAAAAATAAGAGTATGATTTTGAATAACTTCTTTTACCATTAACCCATGAAGTTCTTATTGATTGGCTTGGTCCACCAACGACTTTAAAATTTTCAAAACTAGGAGCAATAAAATTATCTCCGTCTTTATCCATAGAAAATTCAACTTTTACTCTCTCGTTTAATCCCAATTTTTCTTTACTCAAATTAGTAGTAAAGTTTACCTGAGCTATTGAAATAAAGCTAAATAATAAAAAAATACTATTTGATATAAACTTTTTCATTACCAATCTTTTTCAGAAATAACTATTTTACCTTCTTTTTTGTTTTCATTAACCTTAGCCTGAACTTTTTTTTCTGCATTTTCAGTTGCTTTTAACAAATTTTTTATCTGTTGAGAGGATAGCTTTGGTGATTGTTTTTTAGGATTATTTTTTTCATCATTACCTTCCTGATTATTATTCTGATTTTCTTTATTATTTTTATCATTGCTCTTGTTTTCCTGGTCATTATTCTCGTTGTCCTGGTCATTATTCTCGTTGTCCTGATCATTATTATCGTTGTCCTGATCATTATTCTCATTGTCCTGATCATTATTCTCATTGTCCTGATCGT
>MDSW01174331.1_pt1 | contig 66356 bp, 59 predicted proteins | sample 811171 | NCBI WGS metagenome assembly MDSW01 (sample SAMN05326641, study PRJNA326480) | marine metagenome | isolation source: seawater | place: Atlantic Ocean: North West | collected 2012
ACCCCTGCTCATTATTTGTGCAGGGAGGGGTTATACGTGGGTCAAAATTCGATGCAAATCTGGGGGGTTAGTGGGTCAATTTTCGGTGCAAATCAACATATCTGGCATACCTGACGATACCTGTCGTGAGCGGACTGGTTGGTTACGGAACCAACTGGTTGGCCGTCAGGATGATGATGGGCCCGGTGGAATTTGTCGGCATCGGCCCCTTGGGCTGGCAGGGTGTAATTCCGGCGAATTCCGGCAAGATGGCGCGCATCACGGTTGACCACAGCGTAAAGCGCGTTTTGTCCCAGGAAGAACTTATCGACCGGATTGATCCGGAGCAACTGATCGAGGCCATCAGTCACCGGCTGGACCCCTTTGTGGAGGATGTGGTCGACGAAGTCATGAGCCAGTCGACGCTACCCCAGCTTACACTCAGCAATTTTTTCTGGAGCGCTTCACCCATCGCAATCAAGAAGCGGGTTTATCGGGAAGTGAGAAAGCAGCTTCCGGACGCGCTCACGCGCCTCATTGAAGACCTCAAGCCCAATCTGGGTGAGTTGGTCGATCTAAACGAGGTGATCGTCGAAAAACTCACTGGTGACAAACGTATGCTGGTTGGGATGTTCCGTAATGCGGCTGCGAGTGAATTCAGGTTCATTCAGCGCAGCGGCCTGTATTTCGGCCTGCCTCTGGGCATACCCGTCATGTTCATCTGGTACTTTTTCCAGGCCTGGTGGTTGCTGCCGGCCTTCGGGCTATTGGTTGGTTACATTACCAATGCGCTGGCCATTTACCTCATCCAGAAACCGCTGGAGCCTGTCAAGATTGGGCCCTTTACGGTTCAGGGCCTGTTTATCAAACGCCAGAAGGAAGTATCGCGGTACTACGGCAAGGTGATGGCCTCCGACCTCGTCACCGCCGAAATCGTGGTGGGCGAAATGCTCAAGATAAATGAGTCGGTTGATCGCCTGCGTGAGCTGATCCACCGCGAGGTAAACCGCGCCCTGGAGGAAGCCCAGGGCGTTTTCAAGCCCCTTGCCGTCGTCAGCATCGGCCCCTCGGAATACGCGAGAATAAGCGCAATTGTCGGGGACAGGGCCTTCGAGGAGTTGATCAGGCCGGACAGTCGTTCTTTCGCCTACATTGACGAGGCGCTGGATGTCGAAAACACCATCGCGGAGCGGCTGGGCAGGCTCTCTCCAGCGGAATTTTACGAATTACTGCACCCCGTCGTCGCCGAGGATGAATGGAAACTGGTCGCGGTAGGGGCTGCCCTCGGTTTGGGGGCGGGATACTGGCAGTGGGCGTTGCTCACCTGATTTATGCCGGAGTCGCCCCAGAGCCCCAATCATGTGGGAGCCGTTCAAGTTTTCAAGCTGAAAAACATCCACCGTGCTGGACTGGGTTAACCGCAACGTGGCAGTGTTGTTTGGTGATGGCGCCGCCGCACTGGTGGTGGAGGCCAGCGACAGGGAGGAGGGGCAGCGGGGTGAATCTCTGGGCTGTCTCGCCTAGGCGCGGGACTCACTGTTTATTCAGAACTACGGAACGGCCTTTACAAATCGGCCCGACCTGGTCGCCACATCCTGGGACTTCGATGGGCAGGACATTTTCAGGCGTGCCGTAGGGGGAATGGCGAAAGCCAGCCAGAAGGTACTGGCAGAAGCTAATCTGACGGTGGACGATATGGGCCTGGTTGTGCCCCTCCAGGCTAACCTGCGCATCATCGAAGCCGTGGGCAAAAAGCTGGGCGCTCCCGAACAGAAGCTGTTCGCGAATATCGAGCGCTACGGCAATGTGTCAGCTGCAACCGCGTTGGTAGAAGCCGTCGAGGAGGGGTACGTCAAGCCCGGTGCAAATATCCTGGTGCCGGCTTTTGGCGCAGGTCTCACCTGGAGTTCACACCTGATAAGTTGGGGTGAACGTGTCAAACCGTTGGGTACCAACGACGTGGACCTGCCGCCCTGTGACAAGAGCGGCCTGGAGCTGGTGCAGTCCTACCTGGCGCAGCAGCGACCGCACCAGGGCATTACTGATTGAGGGGGGCGTCAAGGTACGAAGGAGCCGGGCTTCTGCCGCTGGGGGAATTCCTCGAAGGTGGCCTTGAATTTGGCGACCTTGTACATGGCCGGAGCTACCAGGAACAGGTGCTCTGCCGCCCACTGGTTATAGCCCGCGCCTTCAACGTCCATTCGCTCGAAGGGGTCCATGCGCAGGTTGAACACCTTCGGCAGGCGCAAATCCTTATAGGGGTTGCGCCAAACATCAAAGCCGTGGGCAGTCTGCTCGCGGAACAGCATTTTGTAATCGCCGTCACGGATCGCCACCACGTCACCTGTATCGGAGGAGTAGATGAATTCAGTGCGCGGACCCTTTTTCTCCTTGCCGAGGAAGTAGGGCAGGAAGTTGTGGCCGTCCAGGTGCACCTTGTAGGAATTGCCACCAACCCGCTTGCCGTTTTTCAACTCCTCGATGATGTTGTCGTTGCCGGCCGCAGCCATCAGTGTGGGCAGCCAGTCCATCATGGCGATGATCTCATTGGAGATCTGGCCCGACTCGATCTGCGCCGGCCAGCGCACCATCATCGGCACCCGGTAGCCGCCTTCCCAACTGCTGTTTTTCTCGCCCTTGTAGGGGGTGTAGCCACCGTCCGGCCACAGAGCCAACTCGGCGCCGTTGTCGGTGGAGTACATGACAATGGTGTTGTCGGCGATGCCCAGTTGGTCAAGCTTTTCCAGCAACTGGCCTACATGGCCGTCGTGTTCTACCAGCCCGTCGGCGTACAGACCCTGGCCGGTCACCCCATCTGATTCGGGTTTGAGGCGGGTCCACACATGCATGCGGGTAGCGTTGAACCAGACGAAGAAGGGCTTGCCTGCCTCGTGGGACTTGTCGATGAATTTCAGGGCCGCCCCGAGAAACTCTTCGTCAACGGTTTCCATGCGCTTTTTTGTCAGCGGGCCGGTGTCCTGTATCTTGCCGTCGGAATAGCTGTGGATCACGCCACGGGGCCCGAACATCTTCTTGAATTCAGGATCTTTGGGATAGTTCGGGTGCTCAGGCTCATCCTCAGCATTAAGGTGGTACAGGTTGCCGAAAAATTCATCGAAGCCGTGGTTGGTGGGCAGGTGTTCATCCCGGTCACCCAGGTGGTTCTTGCCGAACTGGCCGGTAGCGTAACCCAGGGGCTTGAGCAGGGTGGCGATAGTGGGGTCCTTGTCGGACATGCCTTCTTTCGCCCCCGGCAGGCCCACCTTGGTGAGGCCGGTGCGCAGGGGGTGTTGCCCTGTGATAAAGCCGGCGCGGCCCGCAGTGCAGCTCTGGTCACCGTAGGAGTCGGTGAAGATGATGCCATCGGCAGCGATCTTGTCGATATTGGGTGTTTGGTAACCCATGCGGCCCATATTGTAGGCGCTGATGTTGTAGGGGCCGATATCGTCGCCCCAGATAATCAGGATATTGGGTTTTTCCGCGGCCAGCGCGGCCGGGACAAAGGAGAAGATCAGGCAGAAGAATGCCACTGGAATACTGGTCAGGTTTTTCATTATTTCACCTCGCGTATCTAACCGAATGCGTAAGATAACGCATTCAAACAGAAGCGAAGCCCGTGTTGGCCAAAAGGGCAACATTTTTGTTTCTTCGGTTTGCTTGTAGCTCCATGCCCTATGTAGCATCCGCAATTCGTTGCGGAGCGGGCTCGGGAAGCGAGGCGCGCCGTAGGTGAGCCCCTACACGCTTACTCCACCCCTTTTTCCCGACGGTAGTCGCGGGGTGACTTGCCGGTCCAGCGGCGGAAAGCCCGGGTAAAACTGCTGGTATCGTTAAAGCCCAGCATAAAGCTCATCTCGGTGATGCTCACCCTGGATTGTTCCATATAGTCCAGTGCGAGGGACTTTCGCACCTGGTTCAGCAGGTCCTGGAAGCTGGATTCCCGCGCCGCCAGCTTTTGCTGCAGTGCACTTGGGCTCATGGCCAGTTCGCTGGCCACCTGTTGTTTGGTACAGTTTTCCGACGGTAGTTTCTGCAAGATGACGCGCTTGACCCGGTTGACGATGTCCTCCGCGTCCAGTGCGGAAATATAGCTTTGCAGGATCTTGTCGTGTTCACTGGCAATCTCGCGGTTACCGCCCCGTAGCGGAATGTCCATGACAGCCTGGTCCATGCAGATTTCACAAGTGGTGGTGTCGAATGTCACTGGAACGTGAAAGCTTGTCGTATACAGGTCTTCGTAGCCCTCTGGTCGGGGGCGTGCGAGCGAGACTGAAATAGGCGCAAAATCGGGTAGGTAGATCATCCGAAAAACGCGGATGAGGAATGCGTTCCAGGTGTCGATGGTTTCATAGGCGACACCGTCCGCGATCTCCTCCAGAACCAGGCAGTAACGATCTTCAGACTCATCAATGCGATAAACGCCCTGGTTACTGGCTATGCGGAAATAGTAGACCAGCCTTTCACAAGCATCCCGCAGACTCGAACTGGCCAACAGGGCATAGCCCAGGGCATGCACGTTGGAGGGGTGCAGGAAGCGCGCTACGGTGAGACCAAATGCGGGGTTTCCGGTGGATTTGACAGACTCACGGAACAGGGTGGCCATCTGGGCCGTGGTATAGCGTTCAAGGGGATCCTGGCTCGGGGTGTCACTCAAGCCTGCCGCCCTGAATACTTCCGAAGCGTCGAAGCCATTTGCTTCCAGCGCCATATGAATCGCCATGGTATAGGACGCGATCGTAGTGGCCGAGGTGGTCTCGCTCATCCTCTTGGAAATTCCTCGTTATCAGTATCTCATCACCGCACACTGCAGGATAACAACTTGAAAAAAAAAGAAAAAGACCTTTTGTTCAGAGCCTGGTTCGGCACAGGGGGAGGTATAACAGGTGGCACGCTCTGACAGTTTTACCGGGTTATTTGTTTTTAGGGCCAAGTAGTGTGTCCGGCTTGGGTTTAGCCTACACAACGAATAACACACCAATCTCCAGAGAGAGGTCTACGTGAGCATCCCCACCCAGAACCACATCATTAACGGAGAGTTTGTTTCTCCTTCTTCCGGCCAGTATTTAGATCTCATTGATCCCGTTATGGGGCAGGTGATCGGCAAGGCCGCCGCCGGTAACAGTGCAGATGTCGATAGGGCTGTGGCAGCGGCAAGCGAGGCATTCAAGAGCTGGAAAAATACCGCTACCAGTGAAAGGGCCAATATCATTGCCCGTATGGCGCTGGTGCTGGGGGCCAATATGGAGGAATTGCTGGGCCTTGAAGCCAAGTGTACCGGGCTGTCGGTGACCCGTCTGCAGGGTTTTGATATCCCCGCAGTGATGCAGTTTGTGCAGATATTCTCGGAGAACCTGGAGAGCTATCCATTCGTCGAGTACCCCCCGGTGCGTGCTGTACCCGAAGCCCACGATGTGAAAATCGTCAAGCAGCCCCTTGGGGTTTGCGGCCTGATTACCGCCTGGAACGGCCCCCTGTTCCTGGCCTTCCTGAAAATGCTGCCGGCGATTGCCGCGGGCAATACTGTGATCATCAAGCCTGCCGAGACTGCGTCTCTGGCGGTAGTTCGGGCAATGGAGCTGATACAGGACCTGCTGCCCCCGGGTGTCGTCAACGTGGTGACTGGGCTTGGGCCGGACGTGGGAGCCGCCCTGTCTTCCCACCCGGGGATTGCCAAGATTTCTTTCACCGGCTCTGGTCGCACCGGTGCCATGATCCAGAAAGAAGCCGCCGATACCATGAAGCGGGTGACCCTGGAACTGGGCGGCAAGGGCCCCGGCGTCGTACTGCCTGATGCGCCGATTGAACTGACGGCCAGGGGGGCGACCTACGGCTTCCTGCTGGGCTCGGGGCAGATCTGCATATCCGGCACCCGTCTGTTTGTTCACGAGTCCATACACGATGAACTGGTGGCGCGCATGGCGGAACTGGCCGGTAAGATGAAGGCCGGCAGCCAGTTCGACCCGGCAACCACCCTGGGCCCCATGGCCTATCGAGCGCACTACGAGCGAGTGCTGGGTTATATCGAATCCGGTAAGGCCGAAGGCGCCCAAGTCGCCTGTGGTGGCGGGCCGCTGTCGGTAGAAGAGTTCCCCGACTCAATGTTCGTACAGCCCACCATCTTCACTGATGTTACCCCCGATATGAAAATCTACAACGAGGAGATCTTTGGCCCGGTGCTATCGGTTATCAAGTACAGCGATGTCGAAGACGCCATCGATATGGCCAACGACAGTTGTTATGGGCTGTCCGCAGGTGTCTGGACCGGTGACCCCATTGCCGCCCAGTCCGTCAGTCACCGCCTGGAAGCGGGCACCGTGTGGGTCAACGATTGGCATGCCATCAGCGGTGATATGTCCTTCGGCGGTATCAAGCAGAGTGGTTACGGACGGGAGATCAATATCGCGTCCATGGAAGGCTACCTGGAAACCAAAAACTATGTGACCAGTTTCGAGACTGACCCGAATGCCAAGGCCATGTATGGCCTGGTGCATCGCAGCGTCTGAGTAAACCGGTCGATCACCCTGAGAGGATAAAAACGATGTCCAGCACTGGCGCATTTCAATACTGGCAGCGGAGCATGATCCACGCGGGTCCCGGCACTGTCATTCGCCTGCCCGGCCTGTTCAGCGGCCTGGGTAGTAAAAACGTTCTCCTGGTCAGTGACCAGGGCCTGAAAGATGTGGGAATTGTCGACAAGGTCGCGGCCCTGTTTGACGAGCAACGCGGTCCTGGCGGAGTTCGCCTGGCGAGCGTGTTTACCGATACCGCACCGGATGCGGAATCCGGTTGTATCGACGAGTGTCTGAAGATGGCGCGGGCTACCGGCGCCGATGGCCTGCTGGCCGTGGGTGGCGGTAGCGTACTCGACTCGGTGAAGTTGGTAAAGCTCGCCATGTACTCCGGGGTAGACAGCGTGGCCCAGTTGTTGAAGTCGCCGGTGAAGATGATGCACTGGCCGGAAGTGCAGTATATGGGCGTACCGCATATCTCGGTGCCCACTACTGCCGGTACCGGCGCTGAAGTGACCAACGGTGCTGTGATTTACAACAAGGATCTGGGCATCAAGCACCTGATCGTAAGCCACTACCTGGAGTCGGATATCGCGGTACTGGATGCGCACATGACCACCGGCCTGCCGCCCATGCTGACCGCCGCCACCGGTATGGACGCCCTGACTCACGCTGTAGAGATTATGGGACATCCGAACACGGGGGATTTCACCCTGGCCCACGCTGAGACCAGCGCGAAGATCATCCTGGAGAACCTGCCCAAAGTGGTAGCCGATGGTTCGAACCTGCTGGCGCGCCAGGCCATGCTCAATGCCAGCGCCATGGCCTGCAGCGCGGTAGTGAACGATTTTGGGGCTGTGCCGGTGCACAATTTTGCTCACGCCTTTGGTGCGGCCTGTCATATCCACCACGGCGAGGCGAACGGTGTACTACTGCCCATCGTGATGGAGGAGTTCGCTGACTTCTACGTGCCGGTTGCCGATCGCCTGAAGGGCGTGTTCGGCGTTGAGGGCGAGGGTCGAGACGCTGTCCTGGCCTGCGCAGCTGCAATCAGCGGCTTGCTCGAAGCGACGGGGCATCCCCGCGACTTCGCCCGCCACGACATCCCTGAATCGAAGCTGCCTGAAATCGCCGCGGCGATCGCCGGCGATCCCATCGCGGCGTTCCTGCCGCTGCCCATGGACCTTATAGAAACGGTGTGCCGCCGGGTCTGCGGCTGGTCATAGGGAAAGGTTGCCATGAGAATGAATTTCAGCACTGTTAGTCAGCGTCTCGCGGATGCCTTCGCAGATCGTGAAGCCCTGGTAAATATCGAGCGCCAGCGGCGCTATACCTTCCGGGAGTATCATCTGCTGACCAATCGCATCGTTAACATGATGCGCCACAAATTGGACCTGCAGCGCGGCGACAACGCGGTGGTGATCCTGGATAACGACAATGCGTCCCTGATTCACTGGTTCACCGCGGTAAAAGCCGGCACGGCCCTGTGTTATACCAATTACCGCGACAGCCTGGACGACCACACCTACCAGGTCGATACGGTCAACGCCAAGGTGGTGTTCATCGAAGCCGACCTGCTAAAAAGCCACTACGAGATGCTGCGCGAGCGCCAGGTCACCATTGTGGCGATGGATACGCCGGAAAAAGAGTACTCTGGCGTGCACCTGTTCTGGGAGTTGCTGGAGCAGGTGGACGACAGCAACCCCAACGTGGTGATCGACGACCGCGAGGACGTGGTGATCATGCGCTTCACTGGCGGCACCACCGGTCGCGGCAAGTGCGCCATGTACACAGCGGACACCTACCTGGCATGTCGCGACTCCTACTGGGCCCTGCCGGATCCGGCCTGGACCCCCGAGACCCGCTTTATCCACCTAGCGCCGATCACCCACGGCAGCGGCATGATGTTTGCGCCGACCCAGTTCAAGGGCGGTTGTACCGTGACCATGAATGTGCCCGATCTGGATGCCTGGTGTGACAATATCGCCGCCGAGCGGATCACTAACGGTTTCGCCGTGCCGACCCTGCTGTACCGCCTGCTGGATATGGACGAGAAGGGTCGGGCGCGGTTCAAGACAATTGAAAACATGTACTACGGTGCTGCCCCCATGAGCCCGTCCAAGCTGGCGGAACTGCAGGCGGCCTTTGGTAACAACTTCATTCAGGTCTATGGCTCCACCGAGCACTTTGGTGTGGCCCTGTCCATGAGCAAAGCCGACCACCTGGTGGAGGACGGCGATGATTCGCACCTGGCCTCCGCCGGCCGGCCTTCGCCTTTCACCGAGCTTGAGATCATGGACGACGACGGCAACCCGGTGCCGCGGGGAGAGACCGGCGAGATCTGGCTGCGTTCCCGCGCCATTGTGCCGGGCTACTTCGGCAATCCGGAGCAGACCGCTTCTGAGTTCCAGGATGGCTTCTGGAAGTCTGGCGACATTGGCAGGATCGACGAGCGTGGCTTCTTCCATATTGTCGATCGCAAGAAAGACATGATTATCAGTGGCGGCTTCAATATCTACGCCAACGAAGTGGAATCCGCGCTTAACAGCCACCCGGCGGTGCTGATGTCCGCGGTGGTCGGTGTGCCTCATGAGGAGTGGGGCGAATCGGTGCACGCCGAGGTCATGCTCAAGGAAGGCGCCGAGGTTGAAGAGGCGGAACTTATCCAGCACGTACGCAACGAGTTGGGCGGATACAAGACGCCCAAATCCGTTGAAATCGTAGAGGAGATACCCACCAGCGTGGTGGGCAAGGTGCTGCGCCGGCAGGTGCGCCAGAAATACTGGGAGGAGGCCGGCCGCAAGGTCGGGTGAGTCCAGCACATGAGCAAACTCAAGCAACTGTCGGGGCTCGATGCCTCCTTCATCTATCTGGACACGGACCGCGCCAGTACCGGCGGCACCATGATCTATGTATACGACCAGTCCACAATTCCCGGCGGTGGCCACCTGCGCTTCAAGGAAATCCTCAAACACATCGAATCGCGCACCGCCACCTCGCCGATCTTCCGCCAGAAGCTCAAGCAGGTGCCGATGTCCCTGGACTATCCCTACTGGGTGGAAGATGAGAATTTCCGCATCGAGAACCACGTGTTCCACGTTGCCCTGCCCAAGCCCGGCGACTGGCGGCAGTTCTGTATCATGGCCTCGCGCCTGACCACCCCCCATTTCGATTTCAATCGCCCTCTGTGGGAGATGTACGTGGTTGAGGGGCTGGACAATATCGACTGGCTGCCCAAGGGCAGCTTCGCCATCCTCACCCGCATGCATCACGCGGCCGTAGACGGCACCGCGGCGGCGCAACTGACCTGGGCCCTGCACGACCTCGATGCCCGGGGTAAGAAGCCGGGGCTGGGCGGAGAGCATGAGACCGAGGGTGTTCGCGCCCCCAGCCAGTTTGAGATGGCCACCCGTGCCTGGTGGAACAATGCGACCTCGCCGATGCGTCTTGCCAGACCCCTGTCCCGCCTGCTGCCCAAGGTGGGTGGCAGGTTGCGCAAGGAGGTGCAGAAACGCACTGTGGCCAGGGTCGAAGAACACAATTCTGGAACGAAGGTGCCGACGACCCGCTTCGACGGCCGGGTTTCTCCCTTTCGGGTGTTTACCACCTCACGCTTCCAACTGGACGAGCTCAAGGGCATTCGCAAGGCCGTGGAAGGCAGCACCATCAACGATGTGGTGACGACAATTATATCCGGTGCCCTGCGCCGCTACCTGGACCACAACGGTGAATTGCCCCGGGACACCATGGTGGCGATGATGCCGGTCAACACCCGGTCCGGGCCCGATGCCGAGCCTGGCGCCAACAACATCACCTTCATGGGGGCCGCTATCGGTTCCGATATTGCGGACCCGAAAGAACGTCTCGCCTATGTGACCGAACAGACTGCTCGCTCCAAGAGTATCGTCAACGCCATTGGCGCCAGTGACCTGACGGACCTCAACAAGCATATTCCCGCTTCTTTGCTGGCGGCCACAGGGAAGCTGATTTCCCGTATTGGTCTCGATGCGGGTGGCACCGGTAAGCGCTTGTTTAATATGGCAATTTCCAATGTGCCTGGGCCGAGCGTGCCGCTGTACCTCCAGGGCGCGAAGCTGAAGTTCTGGTCCATTGTGGCGCCCTGTACCGACGGCATGGGAGCGGTATTCGCGATCACCAGTTACGACCGGGAGATCTATATCTGCCCGACGGCCTGCCGCGAGATTGTGCCGGACCCGGAATTCCTGGCCCAGTGTCTGGAAGAGAGCTATGCGGAATTGCTGGCGGCCACTGGGGCCAAACCAAAGCGTAAGCCGGCGAAACGCCCGCTAAAAAAGAAAACAACAGCTAAAAAGCCGGTGAGGAAGAACCCCGCAGGAAGAAAAGCGGCAAATTAACACGCGTTCCGGGCTGAATGGACAAATTTAATCATTATTCGGCCAAGAGCCGGACGTTTGTTTGCCATGTAATAACCCACAGTTCCATAACTATATAAAGCTCCATAACTATAGAAAGCAGAGGATCACAATGAATATCTCACTCAAAACCAAGCCCCTTGCGCTCGCAGTCGCCGCTTCCCAGGTTCTTCTCTACCAGTCACTGCCCACCCACGGCCAGGCCCTGGAAGAGGTGATGGTCACCGCCCGTAAGCGTACTGAGACCCTGATGGACGCTCCTGTGGCGGTCACCGCGGTATCCGGCCAGGCCATGGAGTCTCAGGGTATCTCCAACATGGAACAGCTTTCCGCCAAGGTACCTGGCCTGCAGATTGGCCGCGGCGCCCAGACCACGAATATTCGTATCCGCGGTGTCGGTTCGGGCATTAACAAGGGTTTTGAGCAGTCAGCGGGAATGTACATTGATGGTATCTACCAGTCCCGTAGCCGCCAGTTCACCCAGTCCCTGGTTGATCTGCAGCAGGTGGAAGTATTGCGTGGCCCCCAGGGCGTGCTATTCGGAAAAAACACTGTGGCTGGTGCTATTAAGGTGGAAACAGCCAACCCGGTAGTTGGCGATGAGTTCAACGGGTCCATCAAGGCCGCGTTTGAGCCTGAGCAGTCCACCACACGTTACACTGGCATCGTATCAGGCAGTCTGAGCGACAGTGTTGCGGCCCGCTTGGTGCTGCGCCAGGAAGACTCCGATGGTTACATGGATAACAGGTTCCGGGACACCGATGAGCAGGAAGAAACCAACAAGATGGCTCGCCTGACACTGGCCTGGGATGCAGCCGACAACCTGTCGATTGTTGCCAAGGCGTCACACGTGGATATGGAAAGTACCGGCAAGGAAATGAACGCCTATACGATTGATGACCGCCTGCCCCCGGCTAGCACTCTGGCCCTCTCTGCCGCACTTACTGGTGGTCAATTTGCGGCGGCCGATGCACCCGGAGGCGATGACTATGAAAGTTGGGTAGGCAACCTGCAGTGGGGCAGGGGTGATACCGAGGACACGACTTCGACCGCCTTCTCTGTGAAAATCGACTGGGATGTCGGTGACTACACGGTAACGTCCTTGACCGGCATATCTGACTTTGAATTCGAGCAGTACCATGATGTGGACTTCCTGCCTCCCAACTTCATCGAGAATATCGACCAGGAAAAGCTGAACATGTTCAGCCAGGAAATCCGTGTTGCTACAAACTGGGATGGCCGGTTTAACTTTATCGCGGGTGTTTACTACGAGGACCAGGAGCTGGAATTGGACGAAGGTACTCACATCGATGGCACATTTGGCGGGCTAGTCCCCACCATTTTCGTGACACCGTTTGGTGAGACAGACACATCGTCCGGTCTGACCGATTTCGACCAGGACACCACGACAATGGCAATTTTCGGTGAAGTCACTTTCGACATCACCGATACCCTGAGCCTCGATCTTGGCGGGCGTTACTCGGAAGATGAGAAGGAAATGACCAAGCTGGTTACCATCGGCCAGGGCGCACCAGGGCAAGTAAACGATATAGTGACTCCTGACATTACTGCCGGGTCCGCAGATCTTATTGAATACCTGACCAATGTCATGGTGGCTACTGGCGATGCCGGTGCGACAGCTGCGGCCGCGGCACATGCCGGCAGCCTGGATCGATACGCTGCCTATTTTGAAGACGAGCGTGATGAAAGTCATTTTGACCCCTCTGCTCGCCTGCGCTGGGAATACAGTGACACCGGAATGGCATACCTTTCGTATTCGGAAGGTTACAAGTCTGGCGGCTTCAATTTCAGCCCGGATACAGCGAATCCCGATGGCTCGTCTCGACCCGGTCACGAGTTTGAAGACGAAGCCGTGACTGCCTGGGAGTTGGGTGTAAAACAGGACTTCATGGATGGCCGTGCGCGCGTCGCGACAGCCATTTACAGATCTGAGCTGGAAGATCTGCAGGTTACTTCTTGGGGTGGCACAAGTTTTGTCGTAGGCAACGCGGCGGAGCTGACCGTCCAGGGTATCGAGATCGAAGCGCAGTTCGCCGCTACCGATGCACTGGAAATCGGCGGCAGCTATGCCTACCTCGATCACGAGTTCGATTCGTATCCGGGGGCGGGTTGTTCCGTTGTCGAGATTGGCCTGGGTACCTGCCCGAACTCCTCTGGTGAGGGTACAAAGGATCTGTCCGGCGAGCGCGGGGCGTTCGCACCGGAGCACAGTGCCTCGCTCTACCTGGACTACAATCACGCATTTGATTGGGCGGAATTCAATTTCCATGTCGATGTCAATTACAAGGATGAATTCTTCCTGGATGGCGACCTCGATGAAAATGTGCTGCAGGATTCCTACACCAAGGTCGATGCCAGTATCTCCCTGATGTCCCTGGAAGGTACCTGGGAAGTTGTCCTTTACGGCCGTAACTTGACTGACGAGACCACTTATACCGCCTCGGTTGATGCTCCCTTGAGCCCAGGAGTTTATATTGGCTGGGTTGAGGAACCCCGCGTCTACGGAATATCTGCAGCATACAATTTCTGATAGTCCCTTTGCGGCGCTTGATGCCGGCACCCTGCCTGGTATCAAGCGCTGTTTTTTTTATTTCTTCCCCGATTCGCCCGAATCGACTCTCAAAGCCCCCGTTAACAATTATCATCCAGACAAGTATTTAAGCTCTGATGACAAGGGGCTTACAGCCGCCTGCGCTTATAGTATTCCCAGAACACGGGAGTGAATACCCAGCGCGGGTTTCCGCTAACAATATCGGTCCACAGATGGATCAGTGTCAGGAGTTTTTCTAATGAGTGAAGCTGCCCTTCTATTCGAAAACAGGGATGGAGTAGCCTGGTTGACCATGAACCGGCCCGAGGCCATGAATTCCATCAGCCTGGAAATGATTACCCTGTACGAGGAGTACCTGGAACAGATTCTGGGGGATGAGTGTATCAAGGTTGTTGTCATCAGCGGTGCGGGCAAGGCTTTCTGCGCCGGCGCTGACTTGAAGCAGGTATTGGATAGCCTCGACGTCCCACCCGGTAAGCCTGATTTCCTCGATCGCCTGTGCGACAGGGTTTTGAACCCGCTGCGCGATTTCCCCAAGCCGGTGATTGCCGCCCTCAACGGTATCACCATGGCAGGTGGCCTGGAGACCGCCATGTGCGCCGATCTCGTCGTGGCCGCTGAGAGTGCCAGGATAGGCGACGCTCACGCCAACTTCGGTGTCTACCCGGGGGCGGGGGGAGCAGCAGTACTGCCGCGTATCGTTCCCCACAACGTGGCTAAGTACCTACTGTTTACCGGCAGAACTCTTTCCGCACAGGAGATGAAAAACTACGGCTTCGTCAATGAGGTGGTAGCCGACGGTGAGCTGCAGGAAGCCGCCCAGGCATTGGCCCTGCATATCGCTGAGAAGAGCCCCATCGCCCTGCGCCGGATGAAGTCCGTGGCTAATGCCGCCGCTGACAAGACCCGAGACGACGCGCTGCGGCACGAGATGTACGAATTCCGCAAGCACCAGCGCTCCTGGGATATGCAGGAAGGCCTGGCCGCCTTTGCCGAGAAACGCAAGCCACGGTTCCAGGGCCGCTAATAGGAGTAGAGAAAATGACAGATGTATATATCGCCGGCGTCGGCATGACCCCCTTCGGTCGGCATATGGACAAGAGCTACAAGGACCTGACCGCTGAGGCTGTACAGGGGGCCCTGACTGATGCGGGTGTAGACAAGGACGAGGTGGGCGAGGCCTTCTTCGCCTCCTGTGTCATCGGCTTTCTGCAGGACCAGCATATGGTGCCCGGCCAGGTGGCCCTGCGCTCCATGGGTTTTGAGGGCATCCCTATATTCAATGTTGAAGGCGCCTGCGCTTCCGCCACGTCCGGCCTTTACCTGGCTGCCCAGGCGATTCGCGCCGGCAGCTGCGATATCGCAATCGCGGTGGGTACGGAAAAAATGTTAACCGAGGACAAGGCGAAGATGTTCGCCGCGTTCGATTCCGCCTGGGATGTGACCACGGTTGAGGCCAACAAGGAGTACCTGCTCAAGATGGGGGAGGGGATTACCCTGCCGGAAGGCTCCCTGTCACCCAAGCCCTACAGCATGTTCATGGATGTGTACGCAGCCTTCTGCCGCCAGCATATGAAGACCTTCGGCACCACCCAGGAGCAGATCGCCGCGGTTTGCGCCAAGAACCACACCCACTCGGTGCACAATCCCCTGGCCCAGTACCAGAACCCTTACACCGTTGAAGAGGTGATGGCCGCACCGCCGATCACTTACCCCCTGACCCTGCCCATGTGCGCGCCCATCTCCGACGGCTCTGCCGCGGCGGTGCTGTGCAGTGCCGAGGGCCTCAAACGGCTCAGGGGCGATGCCTCCCGGGCGGTGAAGCTGCTCAGCTGCGTCTTCCGCTCCGGTATCAACCGCACGGCCGAGGAGTATGAAAAGCACATTACTGCGCTGGCGGCCGCAGAAGCCTACGAGAAGGCCGGCGTTTCCCCGGAGGATGTGAGCGTGGTGGAGGTGCACGACGCGACTGCCATGGGTGAGATCATCCAGGTGGAAAACCTGCGCCTGGTGCCCTGGGGGGAGGGCGGCCCCGCCGCCGCGCGCGGCGATTTCACTGTCGGCGGCCGGGTGCCGGTCAATCCCTCCGGCGGCCTGGAGTCAAAAGGGCACCCCATCGGCGCCACAGGCCTCGGCCAGATATTTGAGCTGGTAACCCAGCTGCGCGGCGAAGCCGGCGCGCGCCAGGTTGAAGGCGCGCGGATCGCAGTACAGGAAAACGGTGGTGGCCTCGTCGGCCTGGAAGAGGCAACGGCCGCGGTAAGCATACTCGCAAAGCAGTAGAGGAGAACAAAGCGATGAATTTCCAACGCAGTGAAGAACAGCAGATGATTATCGAGAATCTGCGCAAATACCTGGACTCGGAGATCGAGCCGGCCTTTCGCGAGCACGGCGAGGGCTTCATACCGCGGGAGAAAATGCAGGAGTGGACCCAGGGGCTGACCGAGTTCGGCTTGATCAAGGCGCCATTCGGTGAGGAGTGGGGCGGCTTTGGCATGGACTGGCTCACCCACCTGATGGTATTTGAGGAGATCGCCTACACCTCTCTGGATATCGCCATCCCCGGTTTTATCAACGCGGTCAATGCCGAGCTGTTAAGACAGCTGGCGCCCGAGGCCATCAAGGAGAATTACCTCGCGGACATCATCAACTGCGACAAGTTCATCGCCATGGGTATCTCTGAGCCGGACGTGGGTTCAGACGTGTCTGCAGTCAAGACGCGTGCGGTGCTCGATGGCGACCACTGGGTGATCAATGGCGAAAAGACCTGGATTACGAATGGCGAGTACTCAGACGTGTTCATCTGTACCTGTCGCACCGGTGAGAACGAGATCAGCCATATACTGATCGACCGTGAGGAGCATGGCTACGAGACGGTGGGAATTCCCAAGATGGCGTTGAACGGTCAGTCCACTTCGCAGGTTTTCATGTCTGATGTGCGGGTGCCGGTGGAGAACGTGGTGGGTGGCCGCGGTACCGGGCTCAAAAATACCCTGAAGATATTCGAATACGCTCGCTGCCACATGGCCATGTGGGGAATTGGCGTGGCGCGTCGCGCCATGGATGAGGCGATCAAGTACGCCCAGGAGCGCAAGCAGCACGGCAAGTTGATTGGCGGTCACCAGCTGATCGCCGACAAGCTCGCCACCATGGCCACCCAGATCGATGCCGCCCGGCTGCTGACCTACCGGGCCATGGATATGGTGATGCGCGGCGAGCGCGCGGACAAGGAGTGCGCCATGGCCAAGTGGTACGGCACCGAAATCGCGGTGACCGCGACGCGCGACGCGCTGGAAATTCACGGTGGTAACGGTGTGACCAAGGAATTCATCGTTGAGCGCCTGGCGCGGGAGGCTATTGTCGCGCCGATCCCCGATGGCACTACCGAAATCCAGAAGCTGTTAATCAGCCGGGCCCTGACCGGTTTGAATGCGTTCAGTTAAGTAAGGGAATTTGGAGGTTTTTGTGAAGCTGAAAAATAGAGTTTTGGTAATCACCGGCGGCGCCTCGGGTCTGGGCCAGGCCACCGCGCGTTATATGGTGAGCGAGAAGGGTGCAAAGGTTGCACTTCTGGACCTGAATGAGGCAGCCGGCACAGCGACAGTAGAAGAATTGGGCGAGGAAAATGCCATTTTCTGCCAGACCGATGTGACCTCCGAGGAGAGCATAGATGTCGCTATCGCAGCGATCATGGACAAGTTCGGCGCGATCCATATGAATGTTAACGCCGCTGGTATCCCGCTGCCCTGCAAGATCCTCGACCGGGAAGGCAAGGCCAGCAGCCTGGCAAAGTACGCTACGGTGATCAACGTAAACCTGATGGGCGTGTTTAACGTGATGGCCAAGTGCGCCGAGCAGATGGCCAGGAACGAGCCGGACGAGAACGGTGAGCGCGGTGTGATTGTGAACGTATCTTCCGGCGCAGCCTTTGAAGGCCAGATCGGCCAGAGCGCCTACAGTGGGTCCAAGGCGGGCGTGAATGGCATGAATATTCCCGCTGCCCGCGAACTCGGCCCCCTGGGTATCCGGGTGAATTCAATTGCCCCGGGACTGTTTGGAACACCTCTGGTGAAGGGGCTGGACCAGAAAGTGCAGGACTCACTGATCGCGATGTGCGAGGCGCCCAAGCGCATGGGCGAGGTGGATGAGTTCGCCCACGCCTGCGCCTTCCTAGCGGAGAATGGCTATATGAATGGCCGGGTCCTGCGCCTGGATGCTGCCACGGTGATGCAGGCCAGGTAGGCCATACAACCAACGCCTTGAGGAGAGAGACGTGGGACCGCTAGCCGGAATCAAAGTTTTAGAAATCGCCGGTATCGGGCCCTGCCCGATCGCCGGTATGATGCTGGCCGATCTGGGGGCGGAAGTCATCCTGGTTGAACGCGCAGCCGCTAACAAAAACGCGGCTGAGGTGGGTCAGAACGGCTTTTTCAACCGAGGCAAACAATCCATAGCTCTGGACCTGAAAGACCCGAAAGCGGTGGAAAGTGTGTTGCAGTTGGCGGAGCAGTCCGACGTGCTGATCGAGGGCTTTCGCCCCGGTGTAATGGAGCGGCTGGGGCTGGGGCCAGAGGTCGTGCATCAGCGAAAGGCCTCCCTGGTCTATGGTCGGATGACCGGCTGGGGGCAGGATGGCCCCCTGTCGCATGCGGCTGGACACGACCTGAATTACCTCGCCATCTCGGGGATTCTCCACTACGGCGGCCTGCCGGGCGATGCGCCTTATCCCACGCCCACAGTGCTGGGTGACATCGGTTCCGGTTCGAATATGTTGGTATTGGGCATCCTGGCAGCGCTGCTGCACGCGCAGCGCACCGGCGAGGGGCAGGTAATCGACGCAGCCATCTGCGACGGTGCCATCTATAACCAGACCCTGATCGCGGGCCTGCGAGGGGAGGGCGCAATCAGCGAGACCCCCAGTGAAACGTTCTTCGGCGGGGCATCACCCTGGTGCAACAGCTACCCCTGTTCGGACGGTCGCTACATTACGGTACAGGCCCTTGAACCCAATTTTTACCGAGAATTGATTGCCCTGTGCGGGTTTGAAGACGATCCTGACTTCGCCCGCCAGCACGACAAGAAGACCTGGCCTGCCGCCCGAGAAAAAATGGCGGTCCTGTTTGCCAGTAAACCCAGGTCACACTGGTGCGAATTGCTGTCGGGCACCGATGCCTGTTTCGCACCAGTACTGTCGCTGCCGGAAGCGGCGGAAGACGAGCACATCAGGGCACGCGAGTGCTTTGTTGCGGGTGAAGGCCTGTTGCAGCCAGCTCCTGCGCCGAAATTCAGTGCGACCCAGCAGGAGGTCGGTGATGTTCCGCGTTCCGGCGAACACACAGAGAGGATTCTGCGATCCCTTGGCAAGGCCGGCTGAAAAAAGGCGCTGTTTTTTTCATCGACTAGCGCACTTTGTCGATCCCCGGGCTATGCTGAGCAAGGTTGTGCTGGCCAGGAAGTGGCTGTACAATTTTTGTCTCAAAATGAGAGTGACAATTCGTCAAAGGAGTGAAATCAATGAAACTATTACGAATGTGCCTGGCCGCGATAGGGACCTTCCTGGCTGCAGGCCTGATGGCCACCGCAGGCCACGCTGCCGACAAGCCCAATATCCTGGTGATATGGGGCGATGACGTCGGTTGGTTCAATATCAGCGCCTATAACCACGGCATGATGGGGTATAAGACCCCCAATATCGACCGTATTGCCAATGAGGGGCCATGTTTACCGACTGGTACGGCCAGCAGAGCTGTACAGCCGGTCGCGCGGCGTTCATCACGGGCCAGTCCCCCATTCGTACCGGCCTGACCAAGGTTGGTCTGCCCGGCGCCAAAGAGGGCATGAGTGAGAAAGACCCGACCCTGGCGGGGCTGCTGAAAAACCACGGCTACGCCACAGGCCAGTTTGGTAAGAACCATCTGGGCGACCGGGATGAGCACCTGCCCACCAACCACGGTTTTGACGAGTTCTTCGGTAACCTCTACCACCTAAACGCCGAGGACGAGCCTGAGAATGTCGATTACCCCAAGGATCCGGAATTCCGCAAGAAGTTCGGTCCCAGGGGCGTGATCCACTCCTTTGCAGATGGCAAGGTTGAGGATACTGGCCCACTGAACATGAAGCGCATGGAAACCGTTGACTCAGAAGTCACCGCCAGCGCCCTCAAGTTCATTGAAAAAGCTCACAAGGACGGCAAGCCGTTTTTCGTCTGGTGGAACTCCACTCGTATGCATGTGTGGACCCGTCTTGCTCCCGAATCAGAGGGTGTAACCGGGCTGGGCATCTATCCCGACGGTATGGTCGAGCACGACGGCCATGTGGGCCAGTTGTTGGACAAACTGGATGAGTTGGGTATCGCCGACAATACCATCGTCATGTATTCCACCGACAATGGCGCTGAGGCCATGACCTGGCCCGACGGTGGTACCATTCCTTTCCGCGGCGAAAAGAACACTAACTGGGAAGGCGGTTACCGGGTGCCCATGGCCCTGCGCTGGCCCGGTGTAATCGAGCCGGGTACCGTCAACAATGAAATCGGCGCCCACGAGGATATGCTGCCCACCCTGATGGCCGGTGTAGGCGAAGCCGATATCAAGCAGAAACTGCTCAAGGGCCACCGCGCCATGAATCGCAAGTACAAGGTGCACCTGGACGGCTACAACCTCCTGCCGATGCTCAAGGGCGAGGAAGAGAAGAGTCCGCGCCATGACTTCCTTTACTGGACTGACGACGGAGATATCGCCGCCCTGCGCTACAACAACTGGAAGCTGGTGTTCATGGAGCAGCGCGGCCATGGTTTCGACGTGTGGCAGGAACCCTTCGTACCCCTGCGGTTCCCAAAGTTGTTCAACCTGCGCACCGACCCCTTCGAGCGCGCTGATCACGAGGGCATGGGTTACCAGCGCTGGCGCGCCGAGCGCATGTTTGTCCTGGCGCCGGCCCAGACCTATGTGATGAAGTGGCTGCAGTCCTTTGAGGATTTCCCTCCGAGGCAGAAGCCGGGCTCATTCAGCCTGAGCGATGTGATGGACGATCTGAGTACGACGGGGCCTAGCAACTAGATTCCGCTGGACAGCGTAAAACAGAAGGCCGTGCCCGGTTAAGCCGGTCAGGGCCTTTCAGCGCTTTGAGAAGTTTCCGGAACGCCGTTCGGACACTGCACTGATGCCTTCCCGGTGGTCTTCTGTCCTGGACAGGCGTTGCTGCTCAGAAAGCTCCCGCTGCAACTGTTTTTCCACCGCATCGGCGAGGCCCATGCGCAGGGTTGCGCGGGTGGATTCCACGGCCAGTGGCGCCGCCTCGGCGATTTCAGCCGCCAGTGCCAGGGCATCTGCCAACAAATCCTGCTCAGTGGACAGCATATCCCCAAGGCCCATGGCCATGGCCTGCTCTGGCCCCACGCGTTGCCCGGTGTACAGAATGCGCGCAGCGTTTTGCTCGCCGACGATGCGGGGGAGGGTGTGGCTGATGCCGAACCCGGCGTGTACCCCCAGTTTGACGAAGTTGGCGGCGAACCGGGTGTTTTCACAGATCACCCTGAAGTCGGCGGAGAGCGCCAGGCCCAGGCCGCCGCCGATGGCTGGGCCCTGTACCGCGGCAACCACGGGCTTTGATGCCCGGAACATACGCACCGCATTGCCATAGAGAGCGCCGGCGTTGCTGTCCTTGTCGTCGCTGAACAGGGTGCGCCCGGTGCCGGCTTTGAAATCGGCCCCGGCGGAAAAAGCTCTGCCCTGGGCGCAGAGGACGATAACCCGGCACTCATCAATAGTATCCAGGTACTCATAGGCATCGGCCAGGGAGCCCACCAACTCCGCATCGAAAAAGTTGTAGGGTGGCCGCTGCATTTCTACCAGAGTCACATGGCCCTTCGCGCGCAAGCCGATATCGCCGAACTTCTTCTTCATTGCTCCCTTCCCGCTATATTATTTGCCCTGTTGCGCACGTACCCACTCGAGGAACCTGTGTATACCATCGATAGTGTGCTCGGTACGCACAGAGCGAATTGTATCGTATGCATGCTCTGCGCCGGGCAGTTCCAGGTATACCACGGGATTTTTGGACACTTCAGCCAGTTTTTCACTGAAGACGCGCCCCTCGGTTACCAGACAGAGGCTATCGAAGCTGCCGTGAATAATCATGAACGGCGGTGCATCCGGATGAATGTCTGAAATCGGCGAGGCGAGTTCCCACAGGTCTGGGTTCTCCTCCGGTGATTCAAACAACACTTTTCCTCCCAGGAAGTCCTCCCACATTGCCTGGTTCTCGTGCTGGCCGTAGCGCGACAACAGGTCATAGAGGCCGTAGAAGGGTACGACAGCCTGCAGAGAGGTGTCGACATCAGGAGTGTCCTGCTGCAGTTCGGGCTTGTTGCAGGTCAGCCCCATCAGGGCAGTCAGGATGCCGCCGGCAGAGCCCCCGGTCACCGCGACAAAATTCGTATCCATGCCGTATTCGGCGCCGTTCTCCTTTATCCAGCAGAGTGCACGTTTACAGTCCTCAAGATGGGTAGGAAAGCCGACGCTTGGGCTCAGGCGATAGTTGATGGAGACGCCGATCCACCCACGGGACGCCAAGGTGTGCAGCAGGGGCTGTGCTTGCTGGTCCTTGTTTCCCCAGAGAAAACCACCCCCGTGAATTTGCAGCAATACGGGTAGTGAATTTTCGGGCAGGTTGCGAGGGCGATATATGTTCAACTGCTGTCGGATTCCGCCGGGGGCGTAGGGAATGTCTCTAATAACCTCGACATCATTCCGGGCGAATCTAATCGGGTTACACCAGTCGGAAAAATGTACCTGCTCGCGAAAGGTTTCGCGGCTTGCCTCGGGAATATCGTCACGATAAGTGTCTCCCAATGACTTACACAAGGCATCTTCAACGATCACTTCGGTGCCTGCGGCTTTCCAGATATTCCAGGCCAGTCCGGGCCAGGTCATCAGCAGTACTGCCAAGGCCAGGGGGCCGAGGGCACTTTCAAGTGCGCCCCCCCACGCCAGCAGTGCTGTAATGGATATTTGCATCGGAAGCCAGATCCAGGACAGTTCGGTGGCTGGCAGGGCGAAGGCGAAGATTCCGAAGGGTACGGACTTGCGTGGCACGATCCTGGGCGAAAAGACCAGTACCGTTGAGATCAGGTTAAACAGAGCAAGCAATGAGAGAAGCCAACTCAAGATTACGTCTCCTACTTCATATTACAGACACGATGGTTATTTGTTGGCTCCCAGTAGGGTCTGGGGTCCGCCACGGCCCAACTCAACGAGTCTTGTATCCTGCTTAGCTTAACGTAAATCATGCAGTGCTCGGGGTGTTAAGGCTGTAGGGGCAATAGATATGTTTGTTTAGCAATATGGGGTACTAGGGATTTTCCGTCCAAAAACGACAAGAATCGCTGAAAGCCCCGCCATCCGAGGCCTCCCAGGGGGTATTACTTTTCCCGAACCGGTAAATATCCCTCGATTGTGCGCATCAGTTCCTCCAGATCCGGTAGTTTTTCACTCATTTCGAAGGTATAGATCCCCTTCAAGTTGATGTTATACCAAGCCACTGGAGAAGCCTGTTTGACAATCTGTATTCGCTTATCGTCATTCTGATATTCGAAGCTCGTCAGCAGCTGGCTGAGTATGCTGGAATTGAAGTAAATAATGGCGTTGGTGACCAAGCGCGCGCATTCGTTCCATAGTTGGATTTCTTCATCAGAGCTGCCCCGGAACTGATCCCCATTGACGTTGCTGATTGCTCGACGCAGCTGGTGGTAAGCTTCCCCCCGATTAAGGGCTCGCTGAACGTAGTTACGCAGGCTGGCATCATCGATGTAGTTCAACAAGTAATTCGCTTTTACCAAGCGGTTGTACTCCGTTAGGGCCTCCAGCAAGGGATGGTTTTTCTTGTACCCGGAGAGTTTACGAACCAGCGTGGCCTGTGTCGTTTTTCGCTCCTTGAGTGACACTGCGATCCGTTGGATGGTGTCCCAGTGCTGCATGATACGTTTGGTATTGATGGCTTTTTTCAGGCGTAGCTGAATTCTCTGATCTTTGTCTTCTTTTACATCAAACATCTCGTTGATGACGCGACTAACCTGCGCGTAACGCGGTGCAAAGCTGTATCCAAACAAGTCTAGCAGAGCGAAGTTGACGTGATTAACTCCGTGGGTATCCGTAGAGAGCACGTCCGGAATGATTTCCGAGCTGTTATTCATCAGCAAGTCAAAGATGTAATGGGATTCGTGTTCATTCGCTCCGATCACCCTGGCGTTAATAGCGGCATGGTTAGCGATTAAGCTCATGGCCGAGACGCCTTTCTGAGTTCCAAAGTACTTCGATGAATAGCGGGTTTTGAAGGTCTCTCGCCGGGCCTCAAACTTTTGACCATCGGCACTGGCGTGGATAATATCCTCTTGGATATTGTAATGCTTGAAGATTGGAAGCATGGCCGTCGCATTGTTGATGTTGTCGTTGGCAGCATTCAGGGTTTCCAGTCGCAGGTAATTCGCTTGGATGGTACTGAGCTGATCATAAGTGCGATCGGAGATTTGAGCCATGCCGTAGATGCCTTGGTTCGTTGCATTCCCCACCAGAATCGCCAGAAGGTCATATTCGTGGGCTCGGTTCTTGGACTGAGCGCCCAGCACATGTTCAAAGCACTCAATGAAGCCGGTATCACGGTCCACCATGCGCAGCACATCGGCAACGCCCGTCGTCGGTATCTGCTGGAAGAAGGGGTTGTTGACCAAGTACTTTTTACTCCCCGTCGGCAACCGCCATAGGCGCTTACCCTTCGGATTACGTAGGATAATGTTCCGGTTGTCATCCTGTTCCAGGTAGTCACTGACCTCATACAAACGGATCTCCAGATCATTGGCTGTTCGCTCGATCAGCTTACTCGGTTCAGCGGTCAACTTTGGTAGCTGAGTTTGCTCCAGCAAATTGTGCTTTTCTCTTCGCCAGCGTTCTCGACTCACCAGATCTGCATCCAAGGCCCGGTATTTAATGACATCAGGCAAGGTCAGCTGGCCATTCAACCGATCGGGGATCTGTAGATACAGGTACCATTCGTAGCGATCTGGGTTAAACGTCCCACCCTCGTCCTGCAAGAACGGTAATTGTTTCTTGGAGGGCAACCGGGCGTCTATCGTTGCATTTGAGATGACCCCTTGTGCTGCAAGATCAAGCCGAGCGTGATTCAGTGCTGCTGCCAGGCGTTGGGCGCCTGCGCTGGCTTCATAGCGTAGGCAAAGAAACAGCTGCCGAAGCAACCCTTCCCTTAAGCTATCTCTCTGGTCATAGTATTGCCACATAGCTTCCTCAACGGAACGCTTTTGTTCATTCAGGAACAGGTAGACAGACTTCAGATCTTTCTCCGCAAGCAGCTTCAGCGCTTTCTGTCTTACCGCCCCAAACGGTTGCTGTTGATCGATGCTATCATCAATGAACAGATGTAGAACTTCCGCAGCCTTGCTGACATTTTTAGCGGCTTTTTGCCAATCTTGATAAACTACTTCCTGCGCATAAGCCTTCGATTTATTCTTGGCCTGTCGGACATGATGAACAAAACCATCGGCTATGCGTTCCAACGCCTGCTGCCAGCGGAACTGCAAATAGCACAGGAGATAAAGCCTCTGATTTCCCACAGACTGCCGCTTCAGTTTAGCCCCATAGTAATCGACCCGTTCTGCAAAGTGCTGCTGATTTTTCTGGGACAACGATAGCGTACTCAATATGGCATTCACTTGCGACATCCAGTGCTGGATGTGGCGATGTACGGTCAGCTCCTTCTCCAGCTCAGTTCCTGTGAAGTTACGGGCAGATTGACGTAACTGTCGCAACGTTAGCGATCCGTCTACGTTTACGAGGGCAGCCAATGCGTCTTTTAGCTCCTGAGGCAGTTCGAGATCTACGTGGGTAATCAGCCGATCTTGCTCCTGACCAACAACCTGGCTGATGATCTTTTGCAGGGTGCTGTAGGCAGGGATCGCAATTTTCTGCCCTGATAAATACTCAATCGCTGCGTCGAAGAGGTGCCTCGGAGCAGACCAGGCTTTGGCCTGCTGCGTTAGGTGGGCTACCAAAGCAGATCCATGGGCTTTAAAACTCCAGCGCTGGTATTCGCAGAGTTCGAATATCCGCTTGTAAATCCTCTCGTTTTCTTTCTGCGAGAGATTGAACGGTCTGAAGCCGGGTCCTGGCAGTACCGTTTCGTGGACGTGCTTTAGATCATGTTTTATCTGATGAAATCCAGGATTCAGCACTACAGGTTTAGCCTTAAAATAACCCAGCAGCACAATAAACATGTAGTGCTGCCCACGATTTCGGAATTTATTAGCGACAGCCAGTTCCTTGTCGTTCAGAGCGAAAATGAAGCGTTGATCGTTGGACGTGAAAATTGGGGGCCCATAAAAATCGTCTTGTTCTGCATCGGACAAGATTTGAACACGTTCTTCATATGCCATACGTTTAGCCTAAAAAGGCCAAATCTTAACCAAAATTGGTGTAAATATGGACTTCAGAAAAAGCAATCCCCTCTTGGAGGCCCCGGATGGCGGGGCTTTCGGCGATTATTGTCGTTTTTGGACGGAAAAACCCTAGTACCCCATCTGCCAATCCATTTCCACGTTCAGTCCTTCCAGCCAAGGGCGCTTGTCGCAGGCGACATGCACGAGGCACAGGCCAACCGAAACGGCAGACGGCGCTTCCAGCGTGACGACCATGCCGAGCACGCAGCGGGTGAACACGTCGATGGCGAGGGTCAGGTACGGGCGGCCAATAGGTTGCCGGTCGCGGTCATCGACCACGATCAGGTCGATGACCGTATGGTCTATCTGCACCTGCTCCAGCGGCGCGGTCACGGCAGGAGGCTCGCCGCCCACACCTTGTAGGTCACGAGCGGCATCCTGGCCTTCCCGCCGGCGGATGACCTTGCGCGGGTCAAGGCTAGCGATCCGTAAGGCCACGGTATTGCGCGCCGGCACTCGCAGTTTTTGAGCCTTGCACACCTGAGTGACTTCGCGGTGAAAGGCCGCTAGGCTACGCTTCTGCTTGGTCAGGAACCGCTTTTGCAGTAGCTCGTGGATGACGCGCTCGACCGGTTCCGGCAAGCGCCCCTTACCTTTACCTCCACCGGACTGGCCGGGCACCAGATCCGTCACGAGGCCGCTGCCTTGCCGGGCACGCCGGATCAGAACGTATACCTGGCGCCGAGACAAGCCCAGCGCCTGAGCCGCCATATCGGCCGCTTCGTGCCCGACCGTCTCCGACTGCGCCAACGGACTGATGATCTCCGCACGACGGCGCGCACGCTCCCAAGCCTCATCAGGCAGAGTGGCCACGCCTTGTTCTGGAATCCGTGGGGTGTCCGTCGCCATGCTCACCTCGCTTTGGTGCACACGAGTATTGAGCATAGTCGAGATTGGTGCAGATCACTTCTGATATTGAACTGTCAGGAGCTGGCTGCACAACAGCCATTACGCCCAATCAACTGGTGCAGTCGTCTTCTGAAAATGACATCTTTCAAGGCCTGTGCGAATCAGTTAATAAAACGAGGGTTTTCTTTACTCTACAATTATTAAAGTAAATATATATTTTATAGTTATTGTGGTATAGTGCCTGTAATTGGCATTGAGCACTTGCTGGAGGTACCGCGATGCAGGCCGTAAATGATGAAGCCATCCAGGTAGAGAATCTGAAAATCCGGGCAACCCTGGCTCGCGCCGTGCGCGATACTCTGGTTCAAAACCATCTGACCCAAATCGAAGCCGCCGAGCGTCTTGGCATTTCCCAGCCACGGGTAAGTGCGTTGCTTAAAGGCAAAGCCAGAGAGTTCCGCGTGGACGCCCTGGTCAACATGGCGCTCAAGTTGGGTTTGAACGTATCCCTGGAGGTCGATGCACTCCCTAAGCGGGATGTTCTGACGCCCGGTGGTGTTCTGGATCGCATGTGCGAATCAGCCATTCAACAAGACACAGTGGCCTTTATGGATGACGTGCAGCTTTTCTGGCGCAAGGAGTGGGATTTGGCCCTGGTGCCGGATCCCCACGAAAAAGATGCGCTGAAATATGCGCTCAAGGCCTGCTTCCTGGAGCGCATGGCCGAAGTCTGGTCGGAGCCGCCGAAGTCTCACCCTGCGCAAGCACCTGACTGGTGTCAGCGCGTACCGGCAGTACAAAAAGAATTTTCTGTCATCCCTGAAGAATATCGGGAATTTTACGAGGGAGACTTGGTGTCGCCCATTTTCAGCAAGCGCAATATTTTTGCGCCACGCGACTTCATGTTTTTTGTATAAGGACTTTTCATGTACCAGTATTCCAGCACCGGCAAACAAATCAGTATCCATACCTTGACCCAAGCACTTAAACGCTTGGGTGATTTGCTCCAGAAGGAAAACAAGCGGCTGGAACTCACCTGTTGCGGCGGCATTATCAGCTTGATGTATTTCCACTCCCGCGCCATGACTCAGGATGTCGATGCTATCTTTCCCGAGAATCCGGCCAACAAACAGTTGCTGATTAAACTGATCAAGCAGGTCGGTGAAGAAATGGGGTTGGCGGCTGATGAAAAATCGCTGTGGTTCAATGACAGCGTGAGCTTTTTCGGTCTGGAAACCACGTCCAATGTTATTATTTTTCAGCATCCCTTCCTGGTCTTAAAAGCCGCGAGCTGGGAAGAACTCCTGGCCCACAAAGTTCACGCCTCACGCCATGACAAAGACATTCAGGATGCGGTGCGCCTGTTGAAAGAAATCAAGGGTAAGGAGAAAGAGCAGATTTACGAGGCCGTAAAAAAGTACGCGCCTTTTACCCCGCACGTCCCGGAACCCTTGCTGAGAAAACGTTTTGAAGGGGTCTGGAATATCGCCTTCAAGAAATAGCCTGGGATTTCGTCATGACCGCCAAAGAGAAGTTCCTGACCCAGAGGCAGCGTTACCAGCCGGTGACATTGCCGCAGGACTTCTCCGATGAGGAAATGGCCAGGGACTGGACGCTATCTGAGACCGACAAGAAAGAAGTCAATCGCTACCGCACCAACTCCCGCTTATTCATTGCCATCCAGCTTTGCGCCGTGCGCCTGTATGGCCGCTTCCTAGTGGAGGTCAACGACCTGTCGCGGCGCATTGTGAGCTACCTGAATAGCCAGCTTGAATTGCCGCCATCACTGACCATCAGCACCCCGGATCGAGATGCCACCTTTTCCGAGCAACGCAAGAACATCCTGACCTACCTGGGCTTTTCCAAATACGACGATACCGCACAGGCCAGTCTGGAAACGTGGTTATCCAAGCAAGCGGAACAAGGTTACTTGCCTGACGAATTGTTTCTGCGTGCAGAGCAATATCTTCTGAGTACCAAGGTAATATTGCCGGGGCCAAGTGTCATGGAGCGCTTGATTATCAGTGTCTGCTCCGATGTTCATGAGCGACTGTTTGAATCTCTCTACCAGCAACTGTCCGTGGAAATCCGGCAGGCCATCGATGAGCTGTTGATTGCCGCACCAGGTGATCAACGATCACTGTTCTACCTTCTGAAAGAATATCCACCTTCAGCCACCATCACCTCGATTCAAAGCTACCTGGAGCGTTATCGCTCCCTTGACGGTACCGGCATCGATGCCATTGAATCCAGAATCGTGGATCCGGCGTTTATGGATTACCTCTACAAACTGGCTCGCCGCTACAACGCCAAGGACATCAAACGGTTCAAGGAAAACAAGCGTTACTCGTTGATGCTGTGTTTCCTGCTGGAAACGCGCAAGGTACTGCTGGATCACCTGGTGAAAATGCATGATCAGTACATCCTGGACATGCTGCGCAAGGGCAAGCAGGTTCATGAGAAAAAGCACCGTGAATTTCGCAAACGCCAAAAGAAAGCCATCGATACAGTGCTGGACGCGACCCACTTGGTTCTGGACTGGCCGGATGAGAAGCCGCTGACCAAGGTGGATCTGTGGCAACGCATCGATGAAAAGAAGCTGCTGGAATCGGTGGATGATTTGCATATCTTCAAGCGCCTGGAAGAGCGCGGCTACGGTGATTTGCTGCTGGCTCGCTATCCCAGTTTGCGCAAGTATTTCCCGGAGTTCCTGCCCCTGCCGTTCCAGGCCAAACCCGGTACTGAACCCCTCCTGAAGTCCATACAACTGATTCGCCAGCTCGATGCCGGGGAGCTGAAAACCCTGCCCGATGACGTGCCGACCTATTTCATTCCCAAAGAACTGCGGCGCTGCCTGAAAGGCAAAAACGGCAAGATCCAACGCAACGCCTGGGAGCTGGGCGTGGCTATGGCCATGAAGGAGGCCTTGCGCTCCGGGGATCTGTTTGTACCCAAAAGCAAACAGCACGTGTCTTTCTGGGATCTGATGTTGAATCAGCACCGCTGGGAGGACACCCGCGAAGCCGCTTATGAAGACCTACAGCAACCGTTCAAAGACCAGGTGAAAGCGCAATTGATTCTGCAATTCCACCAAAGTGTGGGGGAAGCGGACAAGCGTTTCGGCCTGGATACCTTTGCCGACATCAAGGATGGCAACCTTAAACTGAAGCGCGATGACAAGGCAGAAATCCCTGAGGCGGTGAAGAAACTCCAGAAGGTCATCGATGCCAGTATGCCCACCATTCGCATTGAAGAATTGCTGATGGAGGTGGACAGGGAAACCAATTTCACCCGGCACTTTATCCCGGTGCAGCAACATCACTCCAGGCCCAAGAATTTCTATAAAACGCTGATTTCGGCCCTGATTTCCCAGGCCACCAATCTTGGTGTCGTGGCCATGAGTGCAAGCGTTGATGACGTAACTGTGGACATGCTGCGCCACGTCTTGCAGTTTTACGTGCGCGAAGAAACCATTACGGCGGCCAGCGCCGAGATCGTGAACCAGCACCACCAATTACCGTTCAGTGAGGTACACGGATCCGGCCAGGTGTCGTCATCGGATGCGCAACGCTTCCGGATCCGGGCCGACAGCCTGTTGGCGGCCTATTATCCCCGGTACTACGGCTACTATGAGAAAGCGATCGGCATCTACACCCATGTGTCCGATCAATACTCGGTGTACAGCACCAAGGCCATTTCCTGTAATCCCAGGGAAGCGCTGTACGTCCTCGATGGAATATTGGAAAACAACACCATTCTGAAGATCCGCGAACATACCACCGACACCCACGGCTACACCGAAATTATCTTCGCCTTGTGCTATTTGCTGGGGTATTACTTCATGCCCCGGATCCGCGACCTCAAGGATCAACAGCTCTACCGGGTGGAGCGTAACGTCAATTACGGCGTGTTCACGCCCTTACTGAACAAGACGGCGGATCTGGATATTGTTGAAGAGCAGTGGGATGAAATGATTCATGTGGCCACGTCGTTAAAGGAACGCACGGCTCCGGCACATGTGATTGTGGAGCGACTGACCAACAGCTTTCCCTCCGACCGGCTGGCGAAGGCCTTCACCAACCTGGGCAGGATCATAAAAACCGAATACATCCTGCGTTACATTACCGACAAGGATTTGCGCCGCACGGTTCAGCTCCAACTCAACAAAGGCGAGTATCGGCACAACCTGCCGCGCTGGATCTTCTTTGCCAACCAAGGCGAGTTCACCACCGGTGATTACCTAGAGATTATGAACAAGGCCAGCGCTTTAAGCATGGTGTCCAATGCGATCCTGTACTGGAACACCTCCAGGATCAGCAATATCGTTGATGAACTCAGAAAGCAGGGTGAGACAGTGGATGACGACCTGCTGGCTCATATCTCCCTATTGCCATATAAACATGTATTGCCCAATGGCACTTACTTTATTGAACAAGAGGATACGAAATAGATGGGCGAAATCCACAACTTCCTGCCACGCCTGACAGTCAATCAATTGTTGATCCGCGATCTTATGGCCGCGCAAGCGCCGTGTTTCGCCTTGGGTTATGTGGAGGATCGGAAAGAAAAGTGCGGTTTCATCGCGGTGCGGCCAGAGAGTCCAATACCGAACCAGGTAACGCAGCGAGGCATGAACTTCGGCCACTCAGTTCTTGGCACAAGCCAGTACAAGGTGCTTCACTTTGGGTTTGAATTCTATGGCCATGCGACGTATCACGGCCTGGTACCTGCCGGAAATCCGATCATTCAGGCCGTAATTGCAACCATGCTGGATACCCAGGACTACTTTTTCTTCGCCATCAATCCGGATCAAACCGTCACAGCCTTTCGATCACAATTCGAGGCCCAAGACCTTGCGGGACTACGTACCAACCAAGAACAATTTGGCGAGGACAGCTGCTCTTTAGAGCAGTACGAAAGCGCGGTAAAGACCTTTACTAAAAACCCGGATCCACCGGGTACAGTGATGAACTGGGTATGCAGAAATAACTGGGATTACCTGGATTTAAAGAAGTATCCGCTAGATCTCAATCCCCGGCCATGAAATGAGGCAGGTGAATATTGCGCAGGAATTTACGGTTTGAGGTGGATCCGTGAAGGCGAAACCGTAAGTTTCTGTTCAAATGCCCCCGCTAGTCCTTGTACTACCACTCCTCGGTTGCATCTGTCTGGAACCAGTACTTTTGAGAGCTACTCTAGTAGAACAAATGCGATCAAGGTAACTGCTAGTCCGAAATGTATTAGCATAAGATTATTTGAAGAATCTACGTGGGTTTGTCAACGCTAATAAAAAGTAGCGCATGAAGTGTTACGTTGAAAGTGAGCTTGGGGCTGATATCAATGAAGTTCTTATCAGTAAACTGGCGCCGCCGCAGCAAGAATCCGAGAGCCATAACTACATAAATTGGAAAGGTAACCGACAGACTAAAACTTAGAGCGGCAAGTAGATTAGACATCTCTTCTGGTGTACACCGCTTCAATGACGGGGGTATTTCAGATAGCTGTAGTTGTATTAGTTCAGATAGCGAGCGTCGTCCGAATTACCCGGACGACTTCACATCAATTCGCTGCTTTGCTCGCATGCTCGCTCTTAGCTGGCCTCGCACTAGACAAAGCGCATGGACAGGTCAACAGCTTTACAGTCCTTCGTAATAGTGCCAATGGATATGTAATCTACACCGGTTTTTGCTATCGACAGTAGTGTCTGTTCATTGATTCCCCCGGAGGCCTCAATTTTGGCCTGCTTGTTGGTTCTTTTTACCGCTACGCGCATATCGTCAACGGAGAAGTTATCCAGCATGATAATGTCGGCCTTTGCTTCTAGGGCTTGTTCAAGCTCATTTAGGTTTTCCACTTCAACTTCCACGGATTTACCTGGCGCAAGTTCTCTGGCAGCCCTGACTGTCGCTGCAATGGAACCACAGGCGTTGATATGATTTTCCTTTATTAGAAAAGCGTCATACAGGCCAATACGGTGGTTGAAGCAGCCTCCAATGGTTACGGCGTATTTTTCAGCAATTCGCAGACCGGGGAGAGTTTTTCGGGTGTCGAGCAACTTTACCTTCGTTGATGACACTAGTCCGGCGTAGTGCCTGCAAACGGTCGCCACACCTGAGAGGGTTTGCAGGAAGTTGAGGGCAGTGCGTTCGCCACTTAGCAGTGCTCTGGCATTTCCCGCTATTTCTACAAGACATTGGTCTTTAGCTACTTGCTGTCCTTCTTCGACTTGCCACGAAATTGCAATATTGGGATCAAGACGACGGAATATTTCGTCGACCCATGGAGTGCCGCAAAGAGTCGCCTCCTGACGCGAATAAATTTTTGCGCGGGCGGTTGTATCCAGCGGGATGAGCTGTGCAGAAATATCGCCAGTGCCGATATCTTCGGCTAGCGCTGCATCCACATTTTGCTTTATTGCTGCATTAAGAACGTCTAAATCAATCATGAGCTGGCTTTGCCTCATTCAAAAAAAAGCCGGCCCATAAAGAGCCGGAAATAACGCTGGGTGGAACAGATGAGCTCAAAACTGGCCGAGAATAATCCTGAGAGTCACGAAATCCCTTTTTTGCCAAGCCCTTACCATTGCTGGAGCTTCTTCTCCTCACGTTCTTGAGGATCAGACCAGTCGGTTTCCTTCGGGATAATACCTTGCCAAGAGGGAATAATCTGCTCAGGTCCTTTGCGAAATATGGATTTTTCGAACGCCTTGCCTTCCTCTTGGTACTTGCTCAACTGAGCCATCATATAGCGGCGAAATTCCACTACCGCAGCGTCGCCAGCACCTAGTGTATCTTCAGAGCGATTGGCAATGGGGCCCATGGTGATCCACATAGCCATGTCCTGATTGGGAATGCCGATGATCCCGGTAAAGTTACCGTCCTTCATCATCTGTCGGTCTTGTTGGAACCAATTGCTTAGGTTGCGCTTAGAAACCCAATTTTGATCTAGATGTTCGCCCAGTGTCGCACCTAGAAAGGCGCGCCATTTTTCGGTGTCCATGGCGTTCTCACCCCAACCAATGAAATGGAATGCGGTGTTGGTGTCGTCAATAGGAACATTGATGTTTGCGACATTGTAAGACGCGTTCGGCGGGATCAGCACGGTCATCGGGGAAACGAAGACTGAGGTCCGCACATAACTGTGAGTATCCGCCTTTTTAATAGGTCTTCTGATAGCAGCGTAGTGGAAGCCATACTCGGTTGATTTGGAGCGCATGCTCGGGTTCTTGTCCGTAGAGGGTCGGTACCAAGCGTTGTCATCAGCCTCAGCCTGAACGACACGTGAAGGAACCATGTCGCTGGAGTGAAGGCTGGAGCTGTGTGAGCTGTCAATCGCGCCCTCAAGAATCTGCGCCCAGTTACACGGAATTTTGATCTTGGCAATACTGACTTTGGTATCAGCGTTGGGGGCCCATGCCGGCGGAATAAATTCAGGTACGCTATTTGCCTCCCCAAGGAAAACCCACACCAAGCCTGCCCATTCTTTGACAGGGAGAGCGCGGTGCTTGACCTTGTCTTTCAAGGGGCTCTCCGGCGGCTCAGAGGGCATATCCACGATGTTGCCGTGGCGGTCCATTTTCCATCCATGGTAAAGACAGCGCAGGCCACATTCTTCATTTCGTCCCATCACCAGTGAGGCGCGGCGGTGGGGGCAAAGCTCATCCATAACACCAACTTCGCCATTACTATCGCGAAACGCAACGAAGTTTTCCCCCAGCAACCTTACCTGGATGGGCTTGCCATCGGCTTCTGGAATTTCCTCCGATAAGCACGCGGGCATCCAATAGTGACGCATGATTTTCCCCATCGGGGCGTCGCCCTCAACTCTGCACAATAGTTCGTTTTCGGCTGGGGTTAGCATTCTGCCTCCTAATAGACCACGAGCAAAAGAATTGCATTTGATGCCCATAAATATACTTCTATATAGATATTTATTCAAGCCTTTTGTTTTGCCGCAATTGAGGCTCCAAGTTATGTGTGCACCGTGTTGAAAAAGGCGCTGCGAACGCAATTTCCGTGAATTCTCAGATCTCGATTTTGGTCTATGAGTGACTATTTTTCGCTGACGCTTGGTCTTTTTAGGCTGCTTGGTTTCAAGTTGATGGTGGTGAGTCCGAGAGAGAGTGGGGAATATTGCAAAGCGAATATCGAAGGGTGTACACTATTAAGCTTCTATAGAGAAGTATATTTGTGAGTGTTTCAGTTGTGGTCTGAGCGAGTATGAGTGGGAACGAACCGAGTTTAGAAGTTGTTATTAAAAGCAAAAGTCAAATTGCAACCAATATCTATCAATTTGAGCTGGTGCGGACCGACGGTGCGGCGTTGCCAGGCTGTGAGCTTGGATCACACATTTCGGTTGAGGTGCCCAGCGGGGCGCATCGCTGGTACTCCATTTGTGATGTGACGGAGAATAGCCAGTCCTATTTTATCGCTGTTAAGCGCGAGGCAGGCGGTCGCGGTGGCTCGGTCAGTCTGATTGACGATACTGAGGTTGGCTCGGTGCTGACCATCAGTGAGCCGGAGTGCGAGTTCGAGTTTGTCGACGCCCCAGGCTATTTGCTGATAGCAGGCGGCATTGGTATCACCCCTATTTATGCGATGTTTAAACACCTGATGAAAATCGGGCATCCCGATTTCAAGCTGATCTACCTGAGTCGCTGCGTTGCTGACGCACCCTTTATAGAAGAGTTATCACAAGCTAAGTACAAGGAGCATGTGTTGATTCATCACAGTGACGAGGTTGGAGAGCGCTTCGACTTTTGGGATATGCTGGAAAGGCCGACGGCACAGCATATTTACTGCTGTGGCCCGAAGGGATTGATGTCCGAAATCAAAGATATGAGCGGCCACTGGCGTCAGTCTCAGCTGCACTTTGAAGACTTCAAACCTGTTGAGGCGGTGCGGGTAGATGATAAGCCTTTCATCGTGCGTCTGGCCGGGTTCGATACCGAGGTTCAAGTCGGAGAATCCGAGACAATGCTGGATGCTCTGCGGCGCCAGGGTATTAAAGTGCATAGCTCCTGCGAGAGTGGAACTTGTGGCTCGTGCAAGGTTGCTTACCTAGACGGAGAGGTGGATCACCGCGACCTCGTTCTAGAAGGCGATGAGAAGAAAAGCTATCTAATGGCTTGCGTGTCGCGTGCCGCGGGTGAGTCCATTACCGTCAAAATTTAAGATTAATCAGAGCTAGGTGCATTGCATGAGTGCGGATACCGCCGATATCAAACCAGTCAAGCTCGGCGTGGTGGGCTTGGGCCGCGGTTTTATGTTGATGTTGCCGACCTTTTTGGACGACCCTCGAGTTGAATTAGTCGGTGCAGCAACGACCAGTGAATTGAAGCAGCAGGAATTTGAAAAGCGGTTTGGCTATCGTGCAGTGTCGACGACAGAAGAACTGTACGCCGACCCGAATATTGAGGCCGTCTATATCGCAACCCCTCACGAGATGCATCGCGACAATGCGATTGAGGCGCTGGCTTCGGGGAAGCATGTACTGGTGGAAAAACCGATGACGATTCGTGTAAGCGACGCGGCAGCCATTGTTGAGTCGGTGGAAAAATACCAAAGGGAAGTGATCGTCGGCCCCAGCCACAGTTTTGACGTACCAATAGTGGAGGCGGGAAAATTGATTGCCAGCGGCAAGTATGGTCGGGTCGGGATGATTCACGCTCACTACTACACTGACTTTGTTTTCCGCCCCCGACGCCCTGAAGAATTGGACTCCGCTCACGGTGGGGGAGTGGTGTTTAATCAGGGCGCCCATCAGGTAGATATGCTACTAACATTGACTGGAGCGATGCCAGTGAGTGTTTATGGATGCGTTGGCAACCTTGACGCCCGGCGTCCCTGTGATGGTGCATATAGCGCCTTAATTGAGTTCGACAATGGATGTATCGGTTCAGTAACTTATAGCGGCTATGGTCATTACGACAGCGATGCCGACCAAGGTTGGATAGGGGAAATGGGTGCGCTGAAGCCGCCTAACGTATATGCAGTGGCTCGAAAAAATCTATCGCAGGTAAAAAACGAAGTGACGGCAAAACAAAGCCGTGGTTTTGTCGCGGGCAGTCACGTCGGCGATGTTCCGAAATTTCATGAGCACTTCGGCAATATTGTGATCAGTTGTGAGAAAGCTGACCTGCGGCCCACTGCCAAAGGCATTCATGTCTATAGCGACGATGGTTACGAGTTTATTCCCTTGCCCTTGGAGGGATCTCCCCGGGCCGAGGTTGTTGCAGAGCTCTATGCATTGGTGCGCCATGGTATGTCCCCGGTGCATTCGGCCCGTCGTGGGTATGTCAATGTGGCGCTTTGTGAAGGCATTTACGAATCGTTTCGGAGCAAGCAGCGGGTTGAAATCAGGATGTCTGACTAAGTCGCTGCGCAATAATCAGAAATTACCTATTAGCTAGGTAATAGAACGGAGAAATCTATGTCAAACCTGTCCCTTTCTGTGGCCATCGGGAATTACGATCGCAACCGTGCTTTGATCGACGGCGAAGTCCAGATCGATGGTGTTAACCCCGTATTTATGAAATTGTCACCGGAGGAAATTTTCTTCCGGGCCTTCCGTCATCAGGAATTCGATATTTGTGAGCTGTCGTTTAGCAGTTATACGCTGAGCGTCAGCCGCGGTACCAACGACTATATTGCCATTCCGGCCTTTTTGTCCCGAGCCTTCCGCCACAGTTGTATATACATCCGCAATGACAAGGGCATCAACAGTCCGGAAGATCTGAAGGGCAAAAGGATTGGTGTGGCCGAATACCAGCTTACCGCTAACGTCTGGGCGCGCGCACTGCTGGAAGAAGAATATGGTGTTTGCCCCTCTGACATCACTTGGGTTCGCGGTGGTATGGAAGTGGCCGATCGCCCGGAGAAGGTTAAGTTAACCCTGCCTAAGGGTGTAGTTATGGAGCCTGCAGCGGCGGGCCGCACGTTGAATTCGCTGCTGGAAGAGGGTGAGATCGACGGCTTTATTGGGCCTCGGACCCTGTCGTGCTTCGACAAAGGCCACCCGAATGTCGTGCGTCTGTTTTCGGACTCCCGCGCTGCGGGCACCAAGTACTATAAAAAAACTGGCGTTTTCCCGATTATGCACGTTGTTGGCGTTCGCCGTTCACTGGTGGAGCAGCACAACTGGCTGCCGATGGCTCTGCTGAAGGCATTCGAGCAGTCCAAGGCAGCAGCGTTGGCTGCACTGTCTGACACATCAGCAACTAAAGTGACGTTGCCCTTTGTGGAAGAGCAGATTGAAGACGCGCGCAAGCTTATGGGTAACGACTATTTTTCCTACGGCTACAAAAACAATCTGAAAACCCTGGAAACCTTCCTGGACCATCACTACCGGCAAGGCCTGTCCGAACGTCCCGTGAAGGCCGATGAGTTGTTCTGGCCTGCTACACAGGAAGGCTACAGTATTTAATCTAATTGCTGTGGCCGGGACGCAGCGTTGAAAATAAGCCAGGAAGGTATTTGGCCCGGGCTTCCTTTCCGTAGTCAGAGTTGTACGGCGGCGTATAAAGCGGGTAACTGCGCCGCCAATTGGTGTGCGATCTGAGCTAAATGCAATACCGTAAGATTGGACACTGGCAAGTCCCAGCTGTCGGTTTGGGATGTATGAATCTGAGCCATGCTTACGGTCATCCGCCGACTGAGGCAGCGGCGACGCTAGTGCTGGAGCGGTCCTTCGACTTAGGTATCCGGCATTTTGATACCGCTGCACTCTACGGCTTTGGCGCCAATGAAGCCCTGATTGGTAAGGCGTTTAAGTCCAAACTCCATCACATCCATCTCGCCAGTAAGTGCGGTATGACCGGTGTAGATGGAAAGCGGGTAATTGATGGACGCCCCGAAACTCTGCTGAAAACTGTCGACGAGGCGCTGTTGCGTCTGCGGGTGGAGCATATCGATCGGAATTACTTGCATCGCTGGGACAAATAAATTGCCATTGAAAAAAGTCTGGGAGCCATGGCCAGGATGGTAGAGCAAGGCAATGTTGGGGCGTTGGGATTGTTGGAGGTGTCGGCTGATACACTACGCAAAGCGCATGCCGTGCACCCCATTTCGACGGTACAGACAGAGTACTTGTTTTGGACGCGAAATCCTGAAATCGCCGTACTTGATGCTTGTTGCGAGATCGGCGCAACCTTTGTTGCTTTTTCTCCTCTTTGGCGGGGCCTTCTGGCAGGGGCGGTAGAAGACCTGGATTAGTTCCCGACAAAGGAAATTTGCAATGCGATACCGCGATTTGCAGAGCCGAATTTTAGTGTCAATCAAGTATGGCTCAGCTCTCGCTAGCCTGGTTGCTGGCCCGAGTAATCACGTGTTGCCGATTCCCGGCACCACCTCGCTGATCGGTCTGGAAGAAAACTTTAAGGCGGCGTCGGTCCCCATAATAGATAGTGACATTGAGCGGCTTGATGGCCTTGTTAATCAGGGCGCCGTTCACGGTCCGCGCTATGGCAGTACGTCGCAGTTGGAAATTGATACGGAAGAGTTTGCCTGAACTCAATTTTGTACAGTACATCCTCCATCGCCGGATCACTCCGGTGATATATAACAACGGTAGCCGAAGGAGCAGCATGACCAATTGGGTTTGCTGTGGCACTCCATTCCTACTATTTGGGTAGTGCCCGGCGGAGCCGTTTTCCCCAACTTGGCCAAAAGCATAAAACCATATGCAATTTACGGGAGCAGGCCCTGCCGAATCCTTAGCCTTTTGATGTTTGAACAGTTATCTCGCATCACTGGGTTTGTGCGTAGGCTTCATAGCAATTAGACAATGAAACCGGCTCGTTACTGCGAGGTTAAGTTGCAAATTAAATAAGAAGAGTAGCGCAGCGTCTTTTAGGATCGCGTGTTGAAGGCCATATTCGATAATTAAATCTTTTATTTATTGGTGGTCGCGCTGTGATACTTAAGGTCTATTTGAAAAGCCATTTGTGAACTAGTCTGGTATATCTGGGCATGATCATGTACACCATAAGGAAAACGGCGACCGCAGTAACTGCGAGCGTATTAAGCAAGCGATTGTGCTGGATGCCTAGTAGGTTAAACAGGGGGCTAAGTATAATGGGAATAAAAAGCACTAAAGGGTAAATCGCAGACCAGGTTAGCAGGTACTGTTTCCAGCGCACCGGGATTTTTGCTCGGACGTTTCTTGGAGTAAACCAAAAGTCCAGCCCGCTAGTGATATTGAAATCATCATTTCCGGAAATGAAAGGCCTAGCCTTATCGATTAGCTGTTGCCGTTTTGGAGAAGTCATCCAGCTTTTTAATTGTTCCGCCGTTCGGAAGCGGATCATAATTGAATAGGTATCGGTGATGCCCGGTACCGGCCTGACGATATGACGATCTAGGAAACCGGGAGAGGCTTCGCTAAGCGGTATAATCTCATTAAGCCAGCTTTCGTATTCTGGCTTTCTGTTGTGGTGAACCCGGTGAGATATAACCACCGTTGCGCCGGAATTCCGATCAAGGTTATCGTGCGTCAATTTGAGGGCTCCTTTTGAGGGACTGGTGACAAAAAAATTCTCAAGAAGATAAATTAAAAGGGCCCCTGCGGTACACGGTTTGGGGTTCAAAAAATAACGCGCCTTCTGACATTGGCAGACATGCCTTTTTGTCCGGCGGAAACGGCTCAAAAGTGATGAAATCTTAATTGCCGAGTGAGACTGTCACCTCAGATAACGCCGTAGCTAGGTAGCGATCGAGTTCTTTTTTATGATGAGTATGCCGTTTTCCAGATCAAAATTGTCGTGAAATCTGGGGGCTGACATAGTAGCAACGACCTTTCCGGAGAAGGATAAGGTGGCGGTTTATGCCACCTTTGCCTTTGTAGTCGGCATAACGCGGTGGTTTATAGCGACTTCCAATCAGTTGTAAGCACTTCACTGCAAACTTCTAGCGGAATTTTCTCGATGCCCACAGCGGAATTTTACCGCGCCCAAGTCCAAAATTGTCGATTAACCACTAAATTGTTTGCGGAGGGCCTTTTTGTCGGGCTTTCCCAGATTGGTGACGGGGATGGCGTCGACGAAATGGATAATTTTTGGTGTCTGGTGGGGGCCTTTTGTGGCGCGCACCAGTTTGGAAATATCCTCGGCAGAGGCTTCCATGCCGGGTCTCAGCGCGACTGCTGCAGTGACCGCCTCGCCCCACTTTTCGTCTGGAGTGCCAAATACCGAGACCGCAGAGACGGCCGGATGGGTGGCAATTACATCTTCTACCTCCCGCGGGAACACATTGAAGCCGCCGGTAATGACCATGTCTTTAGCGCGGTCGACAATTCTTAAGAAACCATCGGGGTCCTTAATTGCAATATCTCCAGTGTGGAGCCAATCGTGGGCAAAGACTTCCTCCGTAAGATCGGGCTTGTTGTAATAACCTGGCATCACCAAGGGCCCGCGGGTGCAGATTTCGCCGGGCTCGCCATCGGGCACTGGATTGCCCTGGTGGTCGAGAAGCGCAACATCAATCCAGGGCACGGGGCGGCCGCAGGACGACAGGCGCTTGGGGTCGTCAACCAAATGCTCGCTGCGGCGCATCACCGAAATCGTCATTGGGCACTCGCTCTGGCCGTAGAATTGGAAGAAGATCGGGCCGAATTTTTTGATGGCTTCCTGCAGGCGTGGTACTGACATTGGCGAGGCGCCGTAAATTATGGTTTCCAGGCTGCTCAGGTCAAACTCGGGTGCACGAGGGTGATCCATCAGAGCGTAGATCATGGTTGGCACCATCAACATGCAGTTAATTTTATGCTCCTGAATCATTTCCATGACTTTGACTGGTTCAAACGCGGGGATCACGTACATGGAGCCACCGGCAAGCAGGGTGGGTAGAAATAGGGTGCCGCCAGTGTGGCTCAGGGGCGAGACTAGAAGTTGGCGCGTGTTTTCGGGCCATTCCCACTCCGCCATCATGATTTGGGTCATTGTCATAAAGCAGCGGTATGAGCCTTCGATTCCCTTGGGTTTGCCCGTTGTGCCGCCGGAATAGGTTAGCCGGTATACGTCTTCTCCATTTACCTCGGGGGCAATTAGCGGCGCCGCATCGTGATTAGACACAAAGGGCAGGAGGTTCTCGCCGGAGTTACTCTGTCCCAGCGACCAGACACGTTTTAGCTGGGGGCAGCGCTGTTTAAGTTCGCCAACCAAGTGATCGAATTTGGGATCGAAAATAATGGTGTCGATATTGGCGTCTTCGACGACGTACGCGAAGTCATCGACTGCGCCCATTGGGTGTAGAGAGGTGATAAGCATTGCCTCCAACAGCGCGGCATCAGTGACGTGAATAACTTCTACTCTATTGCCGGACAGTAAGGCAATACGGCTAGCGCGATTGAGTCCTTGGGCTCGGAACGCCTGGCAGTAGCGACTGGTTTCATCGGCAATCTCTCTTCCGGTTCTTGAGCTGCCGTCGGGTAGAAAGATAACTTCGCGGTCGGCATTGTCCTGAAGTGCTCGGATGAGCAGGTGTGGAGTAAAAATTTCTTTATGCAGTTGTGTGCGCATCGAACTCTCACTTTGTACGGCCGAGTAAAACTCAGCGGTGAATAATTGCCTGATTAGGAGCTGTTGAGGTTGTACAGCTGCAATCATCCAGAACGGCGCTGTATACCGTTCAATTTTTCGATACTTCGGTATCGGACATCTATTGCTGTGCTAGATCAGAGCGATTTATTCTTTCATTTTAAACACAGTATAACCTGTTTTTATTGTGGGTCAATTGAAGTTTGTCATTGGCGCTGATTAAGGCTGGCACTTCGCGTGTTCGCGCTGAGTACGCGGGCTTTGGGGCGATGGATGCCTACCTGCAGGTTAATCGTTTACATGGTTCAATTGAAGGGTGATGACCGGCTTCAGGTTTGGTGGGGAAAAGTGCTCTTGAAATGGCAGCGTAAAGACAGTATAACCTGTTTCTAAGAATCCTAGGGGTTAAGCCCGGCTCGCAGTATCCGAGATTCGTGCTTGCAGGTTTAGAGATCTAAGAAACATGGAGTGGGTCAGAATATTCTACGGCCCATCCCTGTTTGCATAGTTATTTTTCTCAGAGGCGGTTATGACTGAAAAAGTAGAGTTCCCACTGGCTAATTGCGAGTTGCGTTCTTTCGTTGGTGAAGACGCAAGGCTGTATTTATCGCTGGAGGTAGTGGAGATCGGTAGTCCTGTGGGGGATGAGTTGGTGGTGAGGGTCGAAGGAGCGCCGATGAACCCTTCCGATCTTGGGTCTATGCTGGGTGGTGTGTCCGCTGATGCATTTCGGCTTACCGACAATGGTGGGCTCGTTGCGGACATTCCAGAAGCCGATTTTGGGCGGCTTTCTGAGCGAGTTGGCCAGTCCATTGGAGTAGGTTTGGAAGGAATGGGCACCGTGGTGGCCGCCGGGGAGCTGGCCCAGCACTTGGTCGGCAACGTGGTTGCCATGGTCGGCGGAGGCATGTACACCCAGTACCGCAAGATTAATGCTGGTGATTGTCTGGCGCTGCCCAATGGCACAAGCCCTGAAGATGGCGCTGGCGCATTTGTAAATCCGATGACATCCCTGAGCTTGGTTGAGACGATGCGCCGAGATGGTCATACGGCCTTGGTTCATACTGCTGCAGCCTCAAATCTCGGTCAGATGCTAGTAAAAATCTGCAAGTCAGATGGCGTTGGCCTGGTAAATGTTGTCCGCAGCGAGGCTCAGGTGACGTTGTTAAAAGGTCTGGGCGCCAAGTATGTATGCAATAGCAGCTCGCCCACGTTCGACGATGAACTGGTCGCTGCTATCGGCGAGACGGGGGCAACCATTGCCTTTGACGCTGTTGGTGGTGGTGACCTTGCCAGCCGCATACTTGCAGCGATGGAGAGGGCAAACACCGGAAAAACACCTTACAGTCGTTACGGATCAAACGTATATAAGCAGGTGTATTTTTACGGAGGGCTCGACACCAGTCCCATTGTCCTGCGTAAGAACTACGGTATGGCCTGGGGGGCAGGTGGTTGGTTGTTGTTCCCCTTCCTTGAAAAGATTGGCAACGAGGCGACGGCGGCATTAAAGGCACGTGTCGAACGGGAAATATATACAACATTTGCCAGTGAGTTTGGGCATTCGGCCACCATTAGAGAAATTCTCTGCCCCGAAAAAATCCGGGTGGCGGCTGCGCGTTCGACGGGGTCCAAATTTTTAATAAAACCCAATTTGTAACATGTGGGTTGCCCTGGGCGGGTTCTGCTGGTGGTTGAGGACGCTATCAGTCAGGCATTTGGCGCGGGTGGCCTATGATTATCTTGTCAGCTTGAAACAGATGGTGAAATGATAATGACAAAAGTGCTTCATGTTCATGCAAGTCCCAAAAGGGAATATTCAGCTTCCGGCCAGATGGCGGATATCTTTCTTGATGAATACCGGAAAATTAATCCCGCTCACGAGATTGAAACCCTATCGCTGTTTGAGAGTGATTTGCCCGAGTTTGGCTTTGATCAGACTACAGCCAAGTTCGCGCCCATTTTTGGCGATCAGCTAACTCAGGAGCAAGAGCAGAAGTGGCAGGTTATTCTCGACGTGATCTCGCGTTTTGATAAGGCTGACAAAATCATCGTTTCCACGCCGATGTGGAATGGTTCGATTCCTTACAAACTTAAACACTACATCGACATAATTGTACAACCTCTGGTGACCTTTGGCTTTAACCCAGAGACTGGGGAGCATTTTGGTTTGCTGAAAGATCGACCATTGCAGTTCGTTCTCACACGCTCCTCAGTACCGGTTGGTGATCCGTTCGATAATCAGCTGCCGTATCTCAGATCCATTTTTGGCTTTATGGGTATCTTGGATCATCGAGTTGTGGTGGCTGAGAGTACAACTAGGCCAACGTCTGAAGAGCGTGCTCAGTATATTGCAGAATTTTCCGAAATTCTAAAGCAGGCGGCCGCCGAATTTTAGGCGTCTGGAATATATGATCTGTTGAGTGGGTATTCAGGTCTTCTTGTCATAATTTACTTTGAGGATGTACTAGTGGACGTTATTCAGAACTTCGTGCTGAGCCACTTTTTGAGCGTCAAAGCTGCTCATATCATTTCGGCTTTTTTGTGGTCATTTACCACCATTTCTCCAATGCTGTTTTACGTCAATCCGACAATGAAAAAGCTAAAGGCCAATCCCGATGATCCAGAGCTAAAGCGTCGCGGGGAATGGGTTCTGGAACAGATGGACCGGGTTGTTATTCTTGAACATATTGCGCTGGCAGTGCTGTTAATAACCGGGTTAATGCTTTACGCCTCTGGAGTGGCGAGTTTTGCCAGTGGGTGGTTTTTTGCAAAGATGTTGATAGTGGTTGGATTCTTTGTGCCTATGGAAATTTACGATATCTGGTTGACTCATGTGAAAGCGCCACGTATGGAGCGAAACAAAGAAGCCGACAGACCAAAATACGAAGCTTTTCGGAAATTTTACTACAAATACCTCACAAGGCTAGCGTATCCGATTGTTGTATTTATCCCTGCCGTATTAATTTTGGCCTTAACCAAACCATTTTGATTGACAAGTAAAGGGGTAAGGAGATGAGCCTAAGAAAAGCAAGCTGCGCCTGTGGTCAGGTAGTAATGGCAGTAGACGGTGAGCCAGAGATTGTTGCGATCTGCGGTTGTCAGCAGTGTCAACGTCGAACAGGTAGCGTGTATAGCACGCACGCATTTTTTGCCCAAAGCGGTGTAAAAATAGAGGGTGACTATAAAGTATTCGCCCGCAAAGCTGACAGCGGCAATACGGTCACGTTTCATTTTTGTCCGGAGTGCGGCAGTACTGTATTTTGGCGCGCGGAGGGACGGCCCAATTCCTGGGGGATCGCGTTGGGCGCATTGTCAGGAGTGGATATGCCGCCGCCGATTGCTGCTGTGTGGGGAAATGAGGTGAAGAAATGGGTACCGCTTCCTGAAGGAATAACTGTTTTCTCGCTGGGCGCTGATTCACCTAAATTGCGAGGTTGAGCCTTCGGAATCCCTGTGTTGGCGTTTGCGCGGGGGCGTGACGTAATTGAGTGGAGATGTGGTATGAAACAATCCTCCCTGGCGACTCCGGTGAGCGATTACGCTGTGGAGATGGCAGCGCGGGTAGAAAAATTTGTGCGCAATGTGATTGTTCCCTATGAGAAAGATGCCCGTCGGGATAGTCATGGTGCGCCCACCGAAGAGCTTGTGATGGAGATGCGTCACAAGGCGCGGGAAGCTGGGGTAATGACACCCCATATTCGACCAGATGGTCATCATCTCACTCAGCGGGAGACAGCTCTAGTATTGATAAATTCAGGATTGTCTCCCATCGGTCCTGTAGCCTGTAATACAGCGGCGCCGGACGAAGGCAATATGTACCTAATGGGGCATGTCGCCAGCCCCGCCCTCAAGATGCGCTTTTTGGAGCCGATAGCCTCCGGCGAGGCGCGGTCAGCATTTTTTATGACCGAGCCAGCGAGTGAGAACGGTGCAGGCTCCGATCCATCTATGATGAAAACCACCTGTCGTCGGGATGGTGATGATTGTGTGATCAATGGTCGGAAGGCTTTTATTACTGGTGCCATAGGTGCAAAGGTCGGTATTGTTATGGCCGCCGCCGAAGAGGGGGCCTGTATGTTTTTGGTGGATCTCCCCAACCCGGCGATTCGCCTCGATGAGCTCCCTCACACCATCGATAATGCTATGCCTGGCGGGCACGGCACCTTCACGATAGACAATCTCCGGGTGCCGGCTGAGCAGATGCTTGGGGAGGCTGGTGAGGGCTTCAAGTATGCTCAAGTGCGTCTATCCCCAGCCCGGCTTTCGCACTGTATGCGCTGGCTCGGTGCGTGCAAGCGCGCCCATGAAATCGCGACTGATTATGCCTGTCAGCGAGAGGCTTTTGGGAAACTGCTAGTTGATCATGAAGGTGTAGGCTTTATGCTTGCGGAGAATCTGATTGATCTAAAACAGGCCGAACTAATGATCGACTGGTGTGCCGCCGTGCTTGATAGTGGATCGCTTGCGACTGTGGAGAGTTCCATGACAAAAGTGGCGGTTTCTGAAGCTCTCATGCGCATTGCTGACCGTTGTGTTCAAGTTATGGGCGGGACTGGTGTGACTCAGAATACAGTTGTTGAACAGGTCTTTCGTGAGATTCGTGCTTTTCGCATCTACGACGGTCCAACCGAAGTTCATAAGTGGTCCCTGGCTAAAAAAATCAAGCGCGATTGGAAAGCGATGTAGTTATGAGTGCTTCCGATCATTCATCAAATTCTGGATCAACCCCAGTTCGGGAAGGGTTTGCCTTTAATGAAGCCGCGCTGGCTAACTGGATGAAGGCCAATGTAGAGGGCTTTGAGGGACCTCTTCGAGTTGAGCAGTTTAAGGGGGGGCAATCCAATCCCACCTATAAACTGATCACTTCTGGCCGAAGTTACGTTTTGCGGCGCAAACCGCCGGGAAAGCTGGTCAAGGGGGCGCACTCGGTGGAGCGTGAAGCCACTGTGCTGATTGGGCTGGGTAAAGCGGGCTACCCTGTCGCTCATGTTTACGGATTGTGCACTGATGAAACGCTTATTGGCAGCAATTTTTACATTATGGAGATGATTGAGGGTCGCATTATTTGGGATGCTACCTTCCCAGATGTGGCCAAGTCTGAACGCCGCGCTTACTTTGACGCCATGAATGCGACTATCGCGCAGTTGCATACCCTTGATTACCAAGCATTGGGCTTGGGCGATTATGGTCGCACGGGTAATTACTTTGAGCGCCAAATTGCCCGTTGGACGAAGCAGTACCTGGACGACGGCGACGCTGGCAGAGATGCCAATATGGATCGCCTTATTGAATGGCTGCCGGAAAACATACCAGAGGGCAATACTACAACGCTTATTCACGGCGACTTCCGTTGTGACAATGTCATTTTTCACCCTACAGAGCCGCGCATACTCGCAGTGCTAGACTGGGAGCTGTCTACTTTGGGTGACCCCCTGTCGGATTTTGCTTACCACGCAATGATGTACCGGATGCCGCCGAATATCGTTGCGGGCCTGTCGGGGGCGGACCTGCATGAGCTAGGCATTCCGACGGAGGAAGACTATATTGCTGACTACTGTCGTCGTACCGGGCGCAGTGCTATCGCCAACTATGATTTTTATATTGCTTTCAACTTTTTCAGACTGGCCGCGATTTTCCATGGTATCAAGGGGCGGGTGATAAAAGGCAGCGCCGCGTCTGCTCATGCCCGAGATCGCGCGGCATCTTTCCCGACCCTGGCGGAGCTGGCCCGCAGAGCAATGGAAGCCTGTCAATAATGTGTTATGCGTCTGGCTTTGGTGCAGGGGATAAACGTACTTTAATCATTGGGAGCTTGTTGTGACCTTGCAGGTTATTGGGGCCGGTTTCGGTCGGACGAGTACAAATTCTCTTAAGGTCGCTTTGGAGAGATTGGGTTATGCCCCATGCCACCATATGAAGGAAGTGATGCCTCGGCGCGACCAGGTCGATTTGTTTAATCGAGCAGGTGCGGGGGAGGCGGTTGAATGGAGTGTCATCTTTGAGGGCTTTCAGGCGGCTTGCGACTGGCCCTCGGCCAAGTTTCATAAAGAGCTGGCAGCCCATTATCCCGATGCCAAAATTGTTCTTTCTGTACGTGACGCAGACAAATGGTACGACAGCACCCGCAGCACTATATTTGCTTTTACCCAGAGCATGCCCCGCTGGTTGCGTTGGTTAAGTCCGCGGATGCGCACCATCCATCAAATGGTGACAGGGGTTGTTTGGGATGGGGTGTTTGGCGGTCGATTCGCTGACGAGGCGTATGCGAAACAGGTGTTCCTGCAAAATACTGAAGACGTCAAAGCGTACTACCCGCCTGAGCGCCTGCTGGTGCACCACCCCGCTGATGGATGGCAACCGCTGTGTGAATTCCTGGGGAAGGATATTCCTGCTGAGCCATATCCGCGGGTGAATGAGGCCCATGAAATTGAGCGCATTGTTAAAATTTTCAAGGCTCTAAGTTACCTACCTTATATCTTGATGGGGCTGATTATTATGCTTTGGGTGTTTTAGCGGCTACTCTCTATCGCGATTCGCCAACTATTGTGTTTCGGAAGTTGCCCCGGAATAGTGAGCGGCATGGAATTGTAGGGAGCTGCAGTGTTGTCCGTATTACAAATAGTTGCGGCTACTTGTTGTTGCCGCTTGGTAATGCCGGTAAGAGGTGAGGGTTTTTGCACTTTATCGATGGTTCTGTAGGCACGGTTTGATGGTTGCGCAGAGCTTGGAATTGTGCTTGAATCCACAACTATATAGACAGTACAACCTGTTTGTAACATGCCCGAAAGGTCCGGGCCTTATAACTTCTGGATAAGGTAGCTGAGGAAAAATAATGAGTGACAATATCGATATGAAAAACATTCCGTCCCTGTGGGAGGCTGCAAAGCAGGAAATGGAGGGATACAGCTTCCTTGGGGACTACGTGCAGCCAAAGTGGGATGTGCCTGAAATTATTGGTATCTCCTGTGCAGTATCAAATCGTTTTGGCGATGACGCAAAGGCCGGTGCATCCAAATCTTCTGTTGAAAAGTACATTGATGAGGCCTCTGCAGTAATTGAGGAAGGTGCTTGGTCTGTCCACATTGATTTTACCTGGGTGACGGATGAGAAGGGCCGCCGTTTGGACCAGATTCCCCCTACTGAAGCTTACCCGATGGTGCTTGAGCCGCTGCGCAAGCGTTATGGTTATAGCTTTATGGCAGACCTGAATGTTCTGAACGGAGCGACCTTCGAAGAGTGCATGAGCCCGGTGAAAGCCGGTTTGGCGGAGACTGCACCCTGTGCTCCGGGTCACCCAGAAGTGTTTGTGACCAATGCGGTCAAGACATTGTTCGAATACGGCGTACTGCCCCAAGTGGCAATTCACAACTCCGGTGAAATCGAGTTGATGAAGCGCCGTATTATCGACAAAGGGCTGATGAAGGGGCCGGTTCTGTGGGGGCTGCTGTTCGGTCTGCCTTTTGACGTAGGGCGCACGCTGTTGTCAGGTAATACGGTAATGGATATGGATGATTTGGTTCGGCAGATGCTGCTGCTGCAGCACCAGATACGGAAAATCGATCCCAACGCCCAGTTCATTGGTTGTGCAGCAGGTCGTGGCACGATGTACTTCACCACGCTGGCGACCATGCTGGGTATGCACATTCGAGTTGGTACTGAGGATACCGAATTCAAGTATCCTAACTCTGATGAGAAATTCACCAGCAACTTAGAAATGTTCAAGCGCGCAAAGGAGATTGCCGAAATGCACGGTCGCAGACCTGCGACCGCCAATGAAATGCGTAGAATGTTCGGTATGCCCGAACGATAGCTTTTGGATTTTGATGGTTTATTTTCTAAATACGAAGGTGGGCTCGGAGCTCATCCGTCAAAGTACTTAAGGTCGTTGACGCAAGTTATTTTTGGAGAGATATCATGGCATTTACTGGTGTACACCATGCCGCTTTCATAACAAATGATATGAAAACGCAAATTGAGTTTTATACCCAGGTTCTCGGTATGAAGCTGGTTGGGATTTTTCCTATGCACGGAGTTCCTGGTGCTTCTCATTGCTTTATTGAAGCGGGGAAAGACGCATATGTGAGCTTCGTGCAAATAAAGGACGTCAATGTCGAGCCTGTCTATGGCGTGAGCCACGCAATTGACACCGCGCACCCGGTGGCTGGCGGTGCAATGCAACATATGGCCTTCGGTTGCGACAGTCTTGAGGAAATGATGACCCTGAGGGATCGCCTGAGAAGCAATGGCTACGCTGTTTTTGGTCCGCTGGAGCATGGCATGAGTCACTCCATGTACTTTGGTGGTCCTGAAGGGATGCAACTTGAGTTTGCTACCACGGATCAATGTGAGCCAGTGCGAGCGGAAGACTGGGTCGACCCTAGTACCGCTAAGACACTCGGAATGAGCGAAGCGGATTTGAAACGCTACCTCAATCCACCGGCGTTTGCCAGTCAAGGAGGTGCGGTGAAGCAACCCAGTCTGGATAACGCTATGTACCCGACGCCGATTCCACGGCCGATGTTTGACGCTCTTGGCTATCTTTCTGACGAAGAGCTCAAAGAAGCAATGCGATTCAATGCGCCTGAGTAATCGTCAGCAAGCATGGAGCGGTGAGGGTTATGGACATAACCCAAGGTCTTTGACGTCATAACGATCGCCTTTGTGTTGTCGAACTTAAGTTGATTTGAAGCAGGCGTAAAGGATTAGCACAATTTCGACAGCGTCGCACAAAGCGTTGAAGAGGCTGGTTGAAGTAGCATGGAGCGGGCTGGCCTCTATCATCTGCACTGCTGCCTATTTTGATCTGCATATTGTTCATGCTGCGGGGTGTTATGGAAATATCGAGCTGAAGGTAGTTATAAAACACCCTGGGTGGTCTGCGTTCAATCTCAGGCATGTTGACAGTCCAATTCGAAAACCCAGGTACTGACCAAGTATTGAATAGTTTATAAGTGTCATGCCTTCAAGGCCTCTCGCGCTTTCGTTTTCTAGGATTGGCTCTTCGAGGCATGGTTATACTTCCTTGCCTTTAAGGAGTAACCCATTTAACATCACAGGGTACTGCCGTATTCTGAATTTGTTTCGTTGATTTTCCGGCTCTGTCATCCCCCCTAGGTAACATGTCTGCAGACAATGCTTCCAAGTACAAAAAAGAGTAGCCCCAGAAAAAGGCGACGCACGCAAGAAGAGCGCCGCAGTGAAACGTCTGGTAAACTCCTTAAGGCCACCGTCGACCTCCTTCTTGAAAATGGTTATTCGCGCTTTCGAATAGCCGATGCTGCTGCTCGTGCTAAAGTCTCCAGGGGTGGTCAAACCCACCATTTTTCCACCAAAAAGGAACTTATTGAAGCGGCAATCGAGCGTCTGTTCGAGAGTGAGGTGGGGCAGGCCGAGTTTGATGCGGCCAAAACAGCGGATGAGGACGTTATTGATCAGGCGGCCCGCCACGCTCAAGATTTTTTAACGAGCAAATTATATACCGTTAGTTTAAATATGCTGGTTTCTGCGGGCGAAGAGGAGCATCTTGCTGACGGCGTCAGAGAAATCTCAGCAAATAGTCGGGTACCAATTGAAGAAGCGTGGGTTCATCGAATTGCCCAGTCAGGTATCAGCCGCCAGGAAGCTGCAGCAATCCTCGTGCTGTTGTGGAGTATTCAGAGGGGTTACGTTGTTGGCCGAAAAATAGAGGGCGGACGTGGGAAGAAAAATGCTGGCGAGCTCGAATTTGCTGTAGGCCTTCTTACCGGTTATCTCAAGTCGAAAAGACTTGGCTCTCCCGCTCTGCCAAGCTCTCCCCCGAGTCCGCCCGGGTCGAAGCTAGGCAATGGCATACCTGTGGAAGGGGCAGTCGATCATAAAGGCCAACAAGGGCGCAGTGCCTCCACTCGGGACCAAATTCTCGATACAACGTACCAAATTATGCGGGATTTGGGGCATGCTGGACTCCGTTCAGCCAAGGTTATCGATCAGTCAGGAGTCTCCCGGGGCGGGCTGTTACACCATTATCCTACCAAGGACCTACTCGTTGCAGCGGTATACGAGCGTATAGTAGACCGGATAGAACAGGACAGTTTGCGTCGAATTGGCGCAACTAAAGATGCAGACATCCTATCTGCTATTGTCGAGGATGCTCAGGCGCGTTTCTTTGATGATTCTTATAAAGTCACGCTGGATATACTGATCGCTTCTGGAAAAGATGAGTCTCTGGCAAAGGTGCGCAAAGCGCTGGAGGAGCGCTATTCTCCGGGCGCTCAGAACCAGTGGGCGAGCCGTTTGATGGAATCGGGGGTTGAGGCCGGTAAGGCCTACCAAATCACCAGTTTTTTGTGGAATATGGTGAAGGGCATTGCAGTTCGGAATTTGGTCCAGAAGCAGGGGGACTTGTCAGAGCAAGTTATTGCTCTTGGTCTTGAGTTGGCAGGTCAGGCGGCGCGGTCGTAGCTTGCGTCGTTGTGATCTGTGGGTTTTGCTGCGAGACGCAGCATTGCGCTGGGCTTGGTAGAGTTTGGTTTTTTATTCTTGCCTTCTCTGTTGGCGACCGAATTGCGTTGCGAGTCTTCGTTCTGGAATTAGGCTTCGACTTCTTTCTCCCAGCTAGCGGTAAGTTGAGGATGCGGGCGATTGCGGGTACGGCGGGCAAGGGAGATAAACATTGGCGTCACTTCCACCGAAGGCGAGTCTGGGCTATCAGGTTCGCATAGCGCATAGAGCTTTTGATCGTTTACTGGCAGCTCGACTAGCGCCGTTTGGTCTTAAGGCGGGCTACTGGTACTACTTGAGGGTACTCTGGCTGCGTGAGGGCCTGACGCAAAAGGAGTTGGGTGATGCTATCAATGTCAAGGAAAACACCACGGTAGCGATGATTCTGGGCATGGAAAAAGATGGATTGCTAACCAGAAAGCGGGACGAAATTGATCGTCGCAAGATGTGTGTTTATTTGACTCCGAAGGGGCGTGATCTCGAAAAGAAGCTTATGCACATTGCGCCTGAAATTAATGAAGCTGCGACTAAAGGCATTTCAAAGCGGGAATTGGAAAAGTGCCTGATGGTGCTTCATCACGTCAGTGAAAACCTTCAAACTATCGACTTCTAGGCGGCAGCTTTTCATGCTGTGGAATCGGTTATGTAGATCGGGGTTCCCTAAAAGTTGTCCAGAAGCGCTAGGAAGCGTTTCTGCAATCGTGTCGGCTGCCAGTTTTTCCTAACGGTTATTCCTATATCGCGACCCGTTCCCTCGAGAGGCTGGGGACTGGCAGCGAGTATCCCCATCTCCACTTCCAGTTCAACCTGCCGGGCGGGGAGCAGGGCGACCCGGTCGCTGTCTAGTAGCAGACTACGGATGGCAACCAACGAACTGCATTCAATCATTTGTGTAGGCGGATCAAAGCCCGAATCGGCAAAAAAACGGCTGAAGGTTTCTCGCGCAGGGGTATTGTGCTTGGGCGCAATCCATCCCAAGTTGCGCAGTTCTGCTGTGGGTGGCGCAGCGCGGCCAGCCAGGGGGTGGCTTGCACGTACCACCAAGTGGAGGGAATCCCGAAATAAAAATTGTTGCTCGATCTCTGGGCTAGGACTGGGGTGGCGCAGCGCGCCGACTATCATGTCCAGCTGGCCGTGCAGTAAGGCGTGTAGCTGTTCCTCGTAAGGCCCATCGATAATACTGATATGTGCTGCAGGAAATTCATTCAGTAAGTGCGTGACCGCATGCGGAACCAGTTTGGTTCGCGCTAGTGGCAGGCAGCCAATCCGCACACTACCTGCGCTAAGCCCTTTCAGCTCTTCGACTTCTTCGCGACCCAGGCGAATTTCGGAAAGAAAGAGGCTTGTGAGTCGAGCCATTTTTCTGGCCAACCAGCTCGGCTCCATACCCGCTGGTGAACGCTGGAATAGCTCCTGGTTACAAACAATTTCCAATTCTTTTATCGCGCGGTGCACTGTGGGCTGGGTCAGTCCAAGGTGCTGTGCTGCCCGAGAATAACTGCCTTGTTCGACAACGCTGAGTAGGGTTCTGAGTTGGGTGGAGGTGAGGCGTCGGTATAGGGGCTGCGTTTTTCGGCCTGAGCGTAGGCTGGTGGCTTGCTCAATGGCGGTCAGCCAATTCACTGCCCGTTCGGCCCGGCGAAGAAAAATTTCGCCTGCCTCGGTGGCATGCAGGCCAGTACTTGAGCGGGTAAAGAGCAATATATCCAGTTCTTGCTCCAGTTTGGCCAGGCCTTGGGTGATGGCTGATTGGGATAGATGCACGCTAGAGGTGGCGCGGCTGATGCTGCCCAATTTCCATATAGTCAGAGCGGCGCTGAGGTGGCGCAAGTTGGGTGGTGAGGGAGCGGTGTCTCTCATGGACATAACTGAGTCGAGGTGCAGTGAAATAAGAACATTATAGAAAAAACTTATACCTGGGTACAGCTTTCGAACATGCCGAGATGAGTACGCTGGGCCATAATAAAGTTCGGAATTTTAGTAAATAGGGGAAGCGACCATGCCTGTTTGTGTAACCGATATTACGCGTGTTTCGGCTGAGGTGCTGGAACAGTACCAAGGTGCTGAAGTGGCCACTGTTCACGAGGCGCAAGGCCGCAAGGGCTTGATGGCTTCGTATATGCGCCCTATTTACCGCCCAGCCAAAATCGTTGGCACCGCCGTAACCTGTGAAGTGGCGCCAGGTGACAACTGGATGCTGCATGTGGCTGTAGAGCAGTGCCAACCAGGCGATGTGTTGGTTGTTGCTCCGACTAGCCCTTGTGAAGACGGTTATTTTGGTGATCTGTTGGCCACCTCATTGAAGGCGCGGGGGGTTGTCGGGCTGATTATCGATGCTGGCGTGCGGGACATTGCCACTTTGACCGAGATGGGATTCCCGGTGTGGTCCAAAGCGGTGTTTGGTCAGGGCACGGTTAAAGAAACCGTGGGCAACGTCAATGTGCCGGTGGTATGTGCGGGCGCGTTGGTCAATCCCGGTGATTTGATTGTGGCCGACGATGATGGCGTGGTGGTAGTGCGCCGCCAGGAAGCCGAGGCGGTGCACACCAGTGTGCTCAAGCGGGTGGCTAACGAAGACAGCAAGCGCGAACGCCTGGTCGCCGGTGAACTAGGGCTGGATATCTACAATATGCGCGAGCGTCTGGCGGAAAAAGGCCTGCGTTACGTGAAGTCGCTGGACGAAGCCTAATCATGCAAAAGGCGATTCCCTGTCAGGTTATGCGCGGCGGCACTTCCAAGGGCCTGTATTTTCTGGCCAGTGACTTGCCTGCCGACGCCGAAGCTCGCAACCGTTTGTTGCTGGCGGCGATGGGCTCTCCGGATGCCCGCCAGATTGACGGCATGGGCGGTGCTCACCCGCTGACCAGCAAGGTGGCGGTGATCTCGCCGTCATCGCTGCCCGGCGTCGATGTGGACTATCTTTTCCTACAGGTGGTGGTCGATAAGGCCGAGGTCAGTGACGCCCAAAACTGCGGCAATATTCTGGCTGGGGTGGGACCTTTTGCCATTGAGAATGGCTTGGTCGCGGCTCAGAACGGACACACCGATGTCAGCATCCATATGGTGAATACCGGTGCCCGCGCGGTGGCTCGGGTGGAAACCCCCAACGGCTGTGTAAATTACGTCGGGCAGGCCCGTATTGACGGCGTGCCGGGTACGGCAGCGCCGATCCCAATCGATTTTCTCGATATTGCCGGCTCCAGTTGTGGTGCCTTGTTACCCACAGGTAACACCCTCGATGTGATCGAAGGAATTGAGGTGAGCTGCATCGATAACGGCATGCCGGTGGTCTTACTGCGGGCGGCAGACTTTGGCCTGAGCGGGTTGGAGTCTCCGGCGGAGCTGGAAGCCAATGCCGAGTTGAAAGCGCGCATCGAATCCATCCGTCTGGCGGCGGGCAAACTGATGAATCTGGGTGACGTGACCAGCAAAACCGTGCCCAAGATGAGTCTGATCTCTGCGCCGCTGGCCGGCGGTTCGATCAATACCCGCACGTTTATCCCTCACCGGGTTCACGAAGCCATTGGTGTGCTGGGTTCGGTCAGTGTGGCCTCCGGCTGCATGTTGCCGGGTTCGGTCGCGCAGTCCGTGGCAGCGGTGCCTGCGGCCGATGGCGTATGTCAGCTGGAGGTGGAGCACCCGACCGGGTTTTTCACTGTAGAGATGGAAGTGGCCGGTAGCGATAGCCTCGATAGCTTTACCGTTAAGCGCGCGGCCCTGTTGCGCACGGCGCGGCTGCTGATGCGCGGTGAGGTGATGGTGCCCGCCGAGTTGGAGAGCGAGCATGGCTGACCTTGAGCTGGCTAAAGTGAAGCGCATCGCGCTGATTGGTTTAGGCGAAGTGGGCCTGGCCGTGGCCGAGGACCTGCTGGCGAAAACCGAACTGGACTTGCAACTGTGGGACGCGCAGTTTGGCACGACCGGCAGTGCGGCAGAAGCGCACTGGGCGTCGTTGGCATCCTCTGACCGGGTGAGTCGGGCTGCGGATGCGGCAAGTGCTGCCAAAGACTGCCAGCTGGTGCTGTCGATGGTGACCGCCGAGCAGGCGGTGCCCGCCGCGGAGTCGGTGTTGGCGGGACTAGCTGCCGAGGCTTGGTTTGTCGACCTTAACTCCATCTCGCCGGCAGCCAAAAAGCAACTGTCAGAAATGGTGACGGCCGCAGGCGGACGCTTTGTCGAGGCCTCGGTGATGTCGCCGATTCACCCCAAGCGCACCGACGCGCCGATCTTGTTGGGTGGCCCCCACGCGGCGGCCTTCGAAGCTATTGGAGAGCAGCTGGGCTTTAGCGACATGCGTGCCACTTCGGCGGAGCTGGGCATCGCGGCGGCTACAAAAATGTGTCGCAGTGTGATTATTAAAGGCATGGAGGCACTGGTAACCGAGTCCTTACTGGCCGCGCGGCACTACGGTGTTGATGAGGTGGTGCTGGCCTCGCTGAATAACCTGTTCCCCCGCCCCGACTGGCCGGAACATGCCCACTACCTGATTACCCGCTCACTACTGCACGGAGAGCGGCGCGCGGCAGAAATGCGTGAAGTGGCCAAGACCGTCAACGAAGCGGGTTTGTCACCGTGGATGAGCGCGGCCTGTGCCGAGCGCCAGGACTGGGCGGCAAAATTCAAAGCCCAGCTGAGTGAAACAGAATTGAACCCTTTGCTGGACGCGATCAACGCCCAAATTAGTACTATGAATGGAGAAGCCTAGAATTATGAAAATTATCGATTGCCACGGGCACTACACTACTGCTCCAGAACCCCATCAATTGTTCCGTGAGGCACAGCTGGAAGCCTTTAAAAAAGGCGAAGCGCTGCCTGAAGTGCCGCAAATCAGCGATGACCAGATTCGTGAGAGCATCGAGCAGAACCAGATGCGCCTGCTGAAAGAGCGTGGCGCCGACATGACCATCTTCTCGCCACGCGCCTCCACCATGGCTCACCATGTTGGCGACGAGGCGGTGTCCAAGCAATGGACCAGCGCCTGTAACGATCTGATTAAGCGAGTAGTCGATCTCTACCCCGAAACCTTTATTGGCGTGTGCCAGTTGCCTCAGTCGCCCGGTGTGCCGATTGCCAACTCCATTGCCGAGCTGGAGCGCTGCGTCAACGAGCTGGGTTTTGTCGGCTGTAACCTGAACCCCGACCCTTCCGGTGGTCACTGGACTTCCGCGCCGCTGACCGATAAAAGCTGGTACCCGTTCTATGAAAAAATGGTTGAGCTGGATGTGCCGGCGATGGTGCACGTGTCCGGTTCCTGCAACCACAACTTCCACGCTACCGGTGCCCACTACATCAACGCCGACACCACCGCGTTTATGCAGTTTCTGCAGGGCGATCTGTTCAAGGATTTCCCTGAGCTGCGCTTTATTATTCCCCACGGCGGCGGCGCGGTGCCCTACCACTGGGGTCGCTACCGTGGTCTGGCCGACATGCTCAAGCAGCCGCCGTTGGACGAGCACGTGATGAAGAATGTGTTCTTCGATACCTGTGTTTACCACCAGCCCGGTATCGACCTGCTGTTCAAGGTGATCGACATCGACAATATTCTGTTTGGCTCGGAAATGGTCGGTGCGGTGCGCGGTATCGACCCGCAAACCGGACAGTATTTCGACGACACCAAACGTTATCTGGATGCGTTGCCGCTTTCCGACGAAGACCGCTACAAGGTCTTTGAAGGCAATGCCCGCCGGGTGTATCCACGACTGGATGCCTCATTGAAGGAGCGAGGAGAATGAGCCAGTTCACCCCCGACGCCGACTGGCTGCACTGGCACCAGTCGCCCAGCAAACCGAGCTACGTGCCACCTGCTGGCGCGGTAGATGCCCACTGCCATGTGTTTGGCCCCGGGGATTTATTCCCCTTTGCGCCGGAGCGCAAGTACACCCCCTGTGACGCCTCCAAAGATCAGTTGTGGGCGTTGCGGGATTATCTCGGCTTTTCCCGTAATGTCATTGTTCAGGCAACCTGCCACGGCGCAGATAACCGCGCGCTGGTTGATGCCTTGAACCACTCCAATGGTTTGGCTCGCGGCGTGGCCACGGTCAAGGCCAGTGTCACCGACAAGGAACTAGCAGCGCTGCACGCCGCCGGCGTGCGCGGTGTGCGCTTTAACTTTGTGAAGCGTCTGGTGGATGCGCTGCCCTTTGACAGCCTGAGCAGTATTGCCGAGCGTATCAAGCCGCTGGGCTGGCACATCGTGATTTATTTCGAGGCGCAGGAACTGCCCGAGCTGTATGACTTTTTTACGGCGCTGCCCACCACTGTGGTGGTGGACCACATGGGTCGCCCCGATGTCAGCAAGCCGGTTGACGGGCCCGAGTTTGAGTTGTTCGTCAAGCTGCTGCGTGAGAACGAGAATTTCTGGTCGAAGGTGACCTGCCCCGAGCGTTTGTCGCTGAGTGGCGCACCGACCTATGACGACTTTGTGCCCTTTGGCCGCCGCATTGTAGAGCTGTTTCCCGACCGCGTATTGTGGGGCACAGACTGGCCGCATCCGAATATGAAAAGCCATATGCCCGACGACGGCCATCTGGTTGATATGATTCCCCGCATTGCACCCACCGCCGAGTTGCAGCAAAAACTGCTGGTGGCTAACCCGATGCGGCTCTACTGGTCGGATTAAGCGGCTGGAATAACAGGAGGCTATTTATGGCACTAGACAAACCCTATCAGGATATTCCCGGTACCACGATTTTTGACGCCGATATGGCACGCCAGGGTTTCCACCTCAATCAGTTCTGTATGTCGCTGATGAAGGCGGAAAACCGCGAGCGCTTCAAGGCGGATCAGCGCGCTTACCTAGATGAGTGGCCGATGACCGAAGACCAAAAGCTGGCGGTACTTGCGCGGGACTACAACCGCATGATGTCACTGGGCGGCAATATTTATTTTCTGGCCAAGATTTTTTCGTCGGATGGACTGAGCTTCCAGCACGCAGCGGCGACTATGACCGGCATGAGTCAGCCTGAATACGCGCAGATGATGCTGGATGGGGGTCGTTCTCCAGAAGGCAATATGTACAAGTAACGCTCTACACTTAATACGCTCCGGTTGGGGCGCAATGAGGTACCACAATGGCAAAAATTACCGCGAGTGTATACTCGTCGCACGTGCCGGCCATCGGCGCGGCACTCGATAACGGCAAGTCTGGTGAGGACTACTGGAAACCACTCTTTGCCGGTTACGACTACTCCAAGGAATGGATCCGCGAGAACAAACCTGATGTGGTGCTGCTGGTATACAACGACCACGCCAGCGCCTTCGACTCCAATTTTGTCCCCACCTTCGCCATTGCCACCGGTGAGGAATTCCAGCCCGCCGATGAAGGTTGGGGGCCGCGCCCGGTGCCGGTGGTCAAAGGCCATTCGCGTCTGGCGGCACACATTGCTCAATCCGTGATTCAGGACGAGTTTGACCTGACGGTGGTCAATTCTCTGGACGTTGACCACGGCCTGACCGTGCCGCTGTCACTGATGTTTGGTCAGCCGGAAGAATGGCCTTGTCTGGTGATTCCTGTGGCGGTCAATGTAGTGCTATATCCGCCACCATCAGGCAAGCGCTGTTTTGCCTTTGGCGAGGCGCTGAAGCGGGCAGTCGAGTCCTTCGACGAAGACCTGAACGTGCAGATCTGGGGCACTGGTGGCATGAGCCACCAGCTGCAGGGGCCGCGTGCGGGGCTGATTAACAAGGAGTTTGATAACGCCTTTCTTGATCGTCTGGCGGATGATCCTCAGGCGCTGGTGGATATTCCCCACATTGACTACGTTCGTCAGGCCGGCTCAGAAGGTATCGAGCTGGTAATGTGGCTGGTTGCTCGTGGCGCCATGCAGAGCAAGGTCGTGCAGAAGCACCGCTTCTACCATGTGCCTGCCTCGAATACCGCAGTAGGCCATATGATTTTGGAAAATCCCTGAGTGATGTTGCAACATCAACGACGCCAAATGAATTAACGATATAAGGAGAACGCAATGAAGGTTCTGGTTTCTGGCCCCGGCGCTTTTGGTATCAAGCACCTGGACGGCATTAAAATTATTGATGGTGTAGAAGTGGTGTCGCTGGTTGGCCGCACCCTAGAAAAAACCCAGGCAGTCGCCGATAACTACGGCATCAAGCACGTCTCGACTGATCTGGCTCAGGCGCTGGCAGAGACCGAAGCCGAGGCAGTGATTCTGTGTACCCCGACTCAGCAACACGCCTCTGAATCGATTCAGTGCATGAAGGCGGGCAAGCACGTACAGGTAGAAATTCCCCTGGCTGACAGCTGGGCCGATGCTGAGGCGGTAATGAAAACCCAGCAGGAAACTGGCCTGGTTTGCATGGTGGGTCACACCCGCCGCTTTAACCCCTCTCACCAGTGGGTGCACAACCGTATTAAGAATGGCGAGCTGAATATTCAGCAAATGGATGTGCAAACCTATTTCTTCCGTCGCCAGAACATTAACGCCAAGGGTGAGGCGCGTAGCTGGACGGATCACCTGCTGTGGCACCATGCGGCTCACACTGTCGATCTGTTTGCCTACCAGGCTGGCGATCCGATTGTGAAAGCCAATGCGGTACAGGGGCCGATTCACCCCGAGCTGGGCATTGCCATGGATATGTCTATCCAGATGCAAACCGCCAGCGGCAAAATCTGTACGCTGTCGCTGTCGTTCAATAACGATGGCCCGCTGGGAACCTTCTTCCGATACATCTGTGATAACGGCACCTATATCGCCCGTTACGACGATCTGGTGAACGGCAAGGAAGAAGCAATTGATGTGTCGAAAGTCGATGTGTCCATGAACGGTATTGAGCTGCAGGATCGGGAATTCTTCGCCGCGATTGCTGAAGGCCGCGAGCCTAACTCCAGCGTTGGCAAAGTACTGCCTTGCTATAAAGTGTTGCACGACCTCGAGCAACAACTGGCTGGCTAAACAAACACCAAAGAGAAAGAAAGGGAAGGGCAATGCAACAGCGTAATATCGGCAGTCATCAGGTTCCGGCCATCGGCTTGGGCTGTATGAATCTCAGTCACGCTTACGGCCACCCGCCGAGTGAAGCCGATGCCATTACGCTATTGCATCGCGCCTTTGAACTGGGCGTGCGGCATTTCGACACCGCGGCACTCTACGGTTTTGGCAGTAACGAAACCCTGGTGGGCAAGGCGCTTAAGTCGCTGCGCGGTGAAATCCATCTGGCCAGCAAATGCGGTATGACCGGGGTTGATGGCAAGCGGGTGATCGACGGTCGGCCGGAAACCCTAGTGAAAACCATTGACGAAGCCCTGCAACGCTTGCAGACAGACCATATCGATCTCTACTACCTGCACCGCTGGGACAAAAGCGTACCCATTGAAGAAAGCATGGGTGCGCTGTCGAAAATGGTGGAGGAGGGCAAAGTCGGCGCACTGGGTTTGTCGGAAGTTTCGGCGGATACCCTGCGCAAGGCCCATGCTGTACATCCTATTACTGCCGTGCAGACCGAGTATTCGCTGTGGACACGCAATGCGGAAATTGCAGTGCTGGATTTGTGCCGTGAAATCGGCGCGACCTTTGTGGCCTTTTCACCGATTGGTCGCGGTTTTCTCTGTGGCGGTATCGACCGCCCCGAGCAGCTTGTAGAGGGCGATATTCGTCGGGGTATGCCGCGTTTTCAAGAGCCATACTTAAGCGCGAACCAGGAATGGATGGCGAAGTTTGCCACTCTGGCGGCCGAGAATAATTGCAGCATGGCACAGCTTTGTCTGGCCTGGTTGCTGACCCGTGGTGAGCATGTGCTGCCTATTCCCGGCACCACCTCACTGGCTCATCTTGAAGAAAACGTGGGCGCGCTGGAGTTGGTCTTGTCTGAAGAAACTCTGGGCAAACTCAACGAACTGATTAACCCGAATACGGTTCAGGGGCCGCGTTACCCGGCGGCGACCCAGCAGGAGATCGATACAGAAGAGTTTGCCTAAGCAAGCACTCTTCTCTGTATTGGCTCGGCATTTTGCTGAATCCTACTTGCAGAACCTCACTTAGCGCGCCATATAAGCAAGACCAAGAGCCGTTTGCTGTTCAGTCGGTGGCTATTGTTCGGATTTTTTCCAAATCTGGTGAAGGCTGGCCTTTAAATACCGCGTCCAGCGCTTCCCGCCAGATTGGGTCGTGCCACTCGGTAATCGCTTTTTCGTAGGCGGGGCGACTCTTCAAGCGGCGGCGATATTTGGGAGCTTTTCTTCTTCAAGAATTGCGCCGAGTGCAACTTCTTCCAGTCGGTGGAAGTGTGCCGCCATCATAATATCGGCTTGGCTGAATTCGCCAAACAAATACTCCTGTCCTGATTGCAGCATAGCCTCGATGTTTTTCAATTCCTCGCCCACATTTTGCAGTGATTTTCTGGATAGTGAGGGCGGTAACGGTAGCGAGCGGGCCATACTTATACCCCAGCGGCGTGCGGGAATAGGGTGCTTGCGGTACTTCCACAATACTGAGAGCGCCGGTTGTTGCTTAAGGCAGTAGCGCAACACCGGTAGTGTGAGCACGGGAGTTGAGGTGCCGAGTGATACGCCCAGGGCACGGGAATCATCCAGTGAAGCCTGTTCGATAAATGCACGCATTTGCGTCTGAGTATTGGCATTCTGCGGGGTCAGCATGGTGCCGCTTTAAATCTGCTTGTCCAGATAATCAATAATCACCCAGCTGTCGTAAACGGGCTGGCCGTTATGAACAAGGGTAGGTACCAGCCTTTCGGGTTAATACGGAGGTACTCGGGTTTGAAGTTGTCGCCTTCCCGTACCAGTTCATTGAGAATGATGGGGCGCGATTTCCAGCTAATACCTTTTTCTTCCAACGCCAGACGAACGGCCTGAGAGCAAAGTGTAGTGGTCAAGCAATCTTGGACACCAAATTAATCTGATTCTCAGCCACTCCCGGTGATACCCCGCCATTGGCAGCATGTGGTCGTCGCCAGTTGTAGTACCGCATAAAGTAATCGTTGATGTCGGCCTTCGCTGCAGCGAGGCTTCTGTATCCGAGTGGTGGCACCCACTCCGACTTCAAGCTTCGGAACAGTCTTTCCATCGGTGAGTTGTCCCAACAATTGCCACGCCGGCTCATACTTTGCTGAACTCGGTGGCGCCACAGAACACGCCGGAAGCGCCGGCTGCCATATTGGCTGCCTTGATCAGAATGGAACATCAGGCCCTTGGGGTAACCACGTGATTCAAGAGCGATTTCTAGCGCGTCGATAACGAGTTGGGCATTCGGTTTGTCGCTAATCGCTGATCCCACGACGCGACGAGTACATAGATCCATCACGACCGCCAAGTAGTGCCAACGATCACCAGCCCAAACGTAGGAGATGTCGCCGCACCAAACCTTGTTTGGCTCTGGCACATCGAACTGGCGATCGAGAAGATTCGGTATATCAACGCGGGCCTGCCCGTATTTCTTGTAAGGACTGGGCCCTGGTTGGCGAGACTTCAATCCTGCTTCGCGCATCAGGCTGCGGACTTTGAACCGACCGATAGGGAAGCCGGCATCGTTCATTTGATCCTTCAGTGTCCTGCTGCCAGCAGAGCCCCGGGAGTCGTTGAAGAGCTCCATGATTTTGATGCGTAATCTGATTCGCTTCACATCCGGTTTCCGCTTTCTTGCTTTGTATGCGTAGTAACTGGACCGGTTGATGGCCAGCGCTTCACACAGCTCGTTGACCCTAAAATGCACTCTCAGCGCGTCGATCAGTGCGAACGATCGATCTCGTCGGATACCAAGAGTGCGGTAGCCTTTTTTAGGATCGATTTCTCCCGCTCAAGCTTGTTGATCTTGGCCTTGAGGGCCTGAATTTCCTGCTGCTCCGGAGTCAGTGCCGCCGTTTCTGGTACACCACCGTTACGCTCAAATTGAACCTGCTTAACCCAGCGCCGTAGCGCACCATCCTGAAGATCAAACTGCTCACAGACCTCTTTAACACTGAATCCCTGATCCAAGACCAAGCAGGCAGTTTCTCGTTTGAACTCTCGGGTAAAAGTACGTCTCGTACGCATCTGAACACTCCTCCATCGGTGGTAGGCTACCACCTAAAAGCGTGTCCAAAATCATTGAACCACTACAATCAGTCCGATAAGAAGTGAACAACCGTTAGCCGAACTGCAAAAACTCGATGCACTGATTACGGAAAACCTCCCTGAAGTAAGCATTATTGACATCCTTACCGACACTGAAAAGTGGCTTGGTCTGCATAAACTATTTGGGCCGTTGTCAGGGAATGAATTACGTATAGATGAACCCGAAAAGCGTTTCATCACCACGTTATTTTGCTATGGCTGTAATCTAGGGCCAGTTCAAACAGCCAAGTCTGTGAAGAATATCAGCAGAAAGCAGATTGCCTGGCTCAACCTTAGACATGCTTCCGAAGATCGCTTGGACAAAGCGATCACCCAAGTCGTCAATGCTTACAATAAATTTGATCTACCTAAATACTGGGGCAGCGGCAAGCACGCGTCGGCTGATGGAACGATGTGGGATCTGTACGAACAGAACCTGTTAACGGAATACCATATTCGATATGGCGGTTATGGTGGTATTGGTTACTACCATGTTTCCGATACCTACATTGCATTGTTCAGTCATTTTATTCCATGCGGTGTCTATGAAGCGGTGTACATACTAGACGGACTAATGAACAACAAATCTGACATCCAGCCCGATACGTTACATGGCGACACACAGGCGCAAAGCTATCCAGTATTTGGTTTGTCACATTTGCTGGGCATCAATCTCATGCCTCGAATCCGCAACATTCAGGATTTGTTGCTTTTCCGACCTGACAATCGATATCGATACAAAAATATTGAGCCCTTGTTTGCAGGAAGCATAGACTTCAAATTAATCGAGCGGCATCTTCGAGATATGCTTCGCGTCGTCATATCGATCAAGAAAGGCAAAATTACCGCCTCAACGATTTTGCGTAGGCTTGGGACCTACAGTCGTAGAAACAAGCTATATTTGGCATTTAAAGAGCTGGGAAAGGCGATAAGAACACTCTTTTTACTGCGCTATATCGATGAAATTGAGCTTCGAAAAACCATTCAATCAGCCACAAACAAAAGTGAGGAATTTAACGGTTTTATTAAATGGCTCTTTTTTGGAGGTGAGGGCATCATTGCAGAAAACGTCCGTCATGAGCAGCGGAAAATCGTTAAATACAACCAGCTAGTAGCTAATATGGTGATTCTCTATAACGTTGAGAAAATGACCCATGTTCTGAAGCATTTGTCGAAAGAGGGTGTGATAATCAACAAAGAGCTGCTTAATGGGCTCTCACCATACCGAAATTCTAATATTAATCGCTTTGGTCACTACAATTTGGATCTGGAAAAAGTAATTCCGCCGCTGGATTTTGGAATCAAGATACTGGAGACAGAAAAAGCGAAATAAGACTTATATATCAATAATTTAAGGTACAATTGGCGAATTTTTCCAGAATGACGGCCGACCCTCTATCTGGAACGGCAAGGCCTGCTGGAACGGGATGTCGAAAACAGCTATCTGGCCTCGGATGCGGTGGATGACGACCCGAT